>ERZ778517.12-NODE-12-length-171280-cov-6.712151_pt1 | contig 171280 bp, 141 predicted proteins | sample MGYA00510341_ERZ778517 | MGnify/ENA primary metagenome ERZ778517 (study PRJEB29527, sample SAMN07138964) | mouse gut metagenome | material: feces | host: mouse | place: China:Nanjing | collected 2016-01-25 ...
GTCGATGCCGAATTAGTGAAGCGAGTTGCAGTGATGCGACTCGCTTTTTGTTTTGAATATGGAATGAAGAGTAAAGATGGATTGGAAGGAAATATTTGCCGAGTGGAATCCGTGGCATGGCTGTAAAAAGATTAGTGAGGGGTGTAAACATTGTTATGTTTATCGGCAGGATGAGAGTTACGGTACGGAGATCAGTAGCAGTGAAGTGAGGAAAACAGCAAATTTTGATTTGCCTGTGAAGCGAAGACGTGACGGAAGTTATAAAATCCTGTCGGGTAAGATGGTATTTACTTGTTTTACATCTGATTTTCTGGTGGAAGATGCGGATGAATGGCGGGAAGCTGCCTGGGGGATGATGCGGGAGCGTCATGACCTGATGTTTTTCTTTTTCACGAAACGAATTACTCGTTTTGCCGAATGTATGCCGAAGGACTGGGGCGAGGGGTATGAGAATGTGATTATTGGTTGTACTGTAGAAAATCAGGCTATGGCGGATGTGCGCTTACCTGTTTTTATGTCTCTTCCCATCAGGCATCGGGCTATTATTGTCGCACCTATTCTGGAGCGTGTTGATTTATCTCCTTGGTTGGATGGACGAATAGAAGAGGTGTCTGTTGGAGGGGAGTCTGGAGTTTTAGCCCGGGTATGTGATTATGAATGGATTTTGGATTTAAGGCGTCAGTGTCTGGAAAAAGATGTTCCGTTTCGGTTTCATCAAACCGGTGCTAAATTGTTAAAAGATGGCAAGTTATATCGAATCAGGCGACCGTTTCAGATTACACAGGCCCATAAGGCGGGTATTGACTATCGGATTGGTGAAGATTTTAAACCAGTGTTATGACATAATGAAGAGAAGAGGTTGGGAGAAAGTGATTTCTAAATAAAACAAAAACTATGAAAGTGCAGATTGAGGAAAGTTGGAGAAGGCAGTTGCAGGGAGAGTTTGATAAGCCTTATTTTGAGCGGTTAGTAAAATTTGTAAAAGAAGAATATGCCCGTTATACTGTGTTTCCGCCAGGAAAGCAGATTTTTCACGCGTACAATACCTGTCCGTTTGAGAAAGTGAAAGTAGTTATTTTAGGTCAGGATCCGTATCATGAACCCGGGCAATATTATGGCTTATGTTTTTCGGTGCTGGATGGAGTGCCTTTCCCTCCTTCTTTGGTGAACATATTTAAAGAAATTCATAACGATCTGGGATTGCCTGTTCCTCAATCGGGACGTTTGGAACGTTGGGCGGAACAAGGAGTTTTGCTGTTAAATGCAATCCTGACGGTTCGTGCCCATCAGGCCGGTTCGCATCAGGGAAAGGGATGGGAAGAGTTTACAGATGCAGTAATCCAGCGTTTGAATGAAGAACGTGAACATATTGTCTTTATGTTGTGGGGGGCTTATGCACAGAAGAAAGGTGCTTTTATAGACCGCAACCGGCATTGTGTATTGACGGCCTCGCATCCATCCCCTTTGTCGGCTGACCGGGGATTTTTCGGTTGCCGTCACTTCAGCAAAGCTAATGAGTATTTCCGTAGTAAAGGTCTGGAAGAGGTTAAATGGTAGGAAATTATTTTTGGATATAGATTCCGGCTTTATCCATGTATTCATTGTTTTTTATGACCAATGTCCCGTTGTAGCGTAGTTCTTTCACCTGAGCTGTAAAATCTCCTCCGTATACGTCTTCATACTGGAACCGGAATTTTACTTCAACCGTATCGATGTCCGTGTGGTTGAAATGGATATAAAAAGAGTGGTTTGTCAGATATTCATATCCCGGGATAACTGTTGTCCAGAAATAGAGTCCCGTTTCCGGCTCGAAACCGATGGTATTGGCATTTCCATTATAGAAATAGGATTTGCCGTTGTTTTCATATCCTTCAGGAATAGTGGAAGGGCGGAAATAGGGGGAAGGTTGTATTTCCGTTGTGGGCAATATCTGACCTGCTTTCAGGCCAATTATGCTTTTCCCTTCTTTGTCAACGAAATAGAATTTCCAAGGATTACCCAAAAGAAAACAGTCTCCTTTCAGAGGGGGATTTTCACGGGTTTCGTCTTTGCAGGAGAAGGATAAGCAAATCAAAATAAACAGGTAAAATACTTTCATATTTTTTTCCTTATAGATTTTCCAAAAATAATATATTCCGGAAAGAATCAGTCTTTTGGGTAGCTTTTTTTTATTTGTTTGAAAATATATCTGCATTCAGGCAGAGAGGTTCAAAACTTTTGCTTAATTTTCTCCTGCAAAGTGTGGTTTGATTTTAGGGAAGGAAGACAGGTGTGGTAATAATAGATATTTCTCAAAAATAGAAGATGAAGACCAGAATGTATTATTTAAGAATGGTAGTTTTGTTATTGATAGTAGTGGTTTTCCACGGCCATTCTTTGCCGGTGGAAAAAGGAGAAAATAAGCGGGTGGAGCAGGTAAACCGGAGCCGGGAAAAAATGACGGCTTTTTTTTCTGCTTATTTGGCTGGTGAAGCGAATAACTATCAGGATAAGATTTCTTTTGGCTTAGCGGAAGTTCAAAAGGTGAGAAATTTAGTATGGGAAAGTTGGAAAGAGGCAAACAGGCATTTTTCGGAACAGAAATTGCCGGAATTGACAGAGCTTAATGGCGAGCATTCCGGACAGTGGCAGTTGCCGGAGAGTCTCGAACCTCATGCCGTTATGCCGTATTATTGGGGATATAAGGGGAAAGGAACTCCTGCGGAAGGTTATCCTTTGTATTTGTATCTGCATGGTTCCGGGGAGAAAAGCAGGGAATGGGCTACGGGGCTTACGATATGTAAAGGGTTTGATGATGCTCCTTCTGTGTATTTTATTCCTCAGATACCGAATATGGGAGATTATTACCGTTGGTGGCAGAAATCCAAACAGTTTGCCTGGGAAAAGATGTTGCGTCTGGCTTTTGTTTCTGGTAAGATCAATCCTGACCGAGTTTATTTTTTCGGAATTTCGGAGGGAGGATACGGTAGTCAGCGTCTGGCTTCTTTTTATGCCGATTATTTGGCGGCTGCCGGTCCGATGGCAGGAGGGGAGCCTTTGAAGAATGCTCCGGTGGAAAATTGCAGGAATATCGCTTTTTCTTTACGGACGGGAGCCAATGATTACGGATTTTACCGGGATAAACTGACGCGTTATACGAGGGAGGAGTTTGAAAAATGGCAGAAACTTTATCCGGAAAATTTCCTCCATTGGATAGAGTTGATTCCCGGCATGGGGCATGGCATTGACTACAGGCCCACAACTCCTTGGCTAAAGCAACATGTTCGTGATCCTTTCCCGAAATTTGTCAGTTGGGAGAATTTTGAAATGGACGGACAATACCGGAAAGGTTTTTATAATTTGTTTGTCAAGGAACGTTCAAATGAAGATGAGCACTCCAGGACTTATTACGAGTTAGCTATAAAGGGAAATGAACTCACGCTGAAGGTTGAGTTAGTAAGTTATGAAACGGTGGAAACGGACCCTAACTGGGGGATAGCACTAAAATCTGAAAAGGTCTATCGACCAGCTGATAAAGGGAAAGTGGTTGTTTTTCTCCATGAAGAGTTAGTAGATTTGACCCAAAAAGTGACTTTAACGGTGAATGGCAAAAAGGCATTTCAGGGAAAGGTAGAGCCTCAATTGAAGCATATGGTGAACAGTTGTGCTCTGTTCTTTGATCCGCAAAGGCTTTATCCGGCAGCTATAGAGATAGATATAGCCGATTTATAAGATAAATAATTTTAAATGGTTTAGGATGATGGTGGTGCGAAATTTGTTTTTGATTCTGTGTTGTGTGGTGGCTGTGGTGTTTCAGGGAAAAGCTTCCCGGACGGATACCGTTCGGATATTCAGTGAGGCTATGCAGAAGGAAATTCCTGCTTTGGTGATTACACCCGGGGAGTTAGCAATAGGAAGACGTTTTCCGGTGGTATATATTTTACATGGTTACGGAGGTAGTTATAAGCAAGGTTGGATAACACAGGTGAAAAATTTGCGGGATTATGCCGAAAAGTATGAAATGATTCTTGTGTTGCCGGATGGTGGGGCCAGCTGGTATTTTGATAGTCCTGTAGATTCTTCTTACCGGTATGAGACATTTGTGTCGGAGGAGTTGGTCCGGTATATAGACAAGCATTATCCGACCGTTCGGGACCGTCGGGGACGTGCTGTTACAGGGAATAGTATGGGCGGGCATGGGGCCTTGTTTCTGGCTTTCCGGCATACGGACGTTTTCGGTGCAGCCGGTGCCACCAGCGGAGGTGTAGACATCCGTCCTTTTTCTGAAAGGTGGGAGATTGCCAAACGTCTGGGCGCGTATTCCGAGTATCCTGAGCGTTGGGATGCTCATACAGTCATAGAACAAACCCACCATTTGATACCTGGAGCCCAGGCTATTATTTTTGATTGCGGTACGGAAGATTTTTTTTATCGGGTGAATTGCGATTTGCATGAAAGACTTTCGGCTTTGCATATTCCTCATGAGTTTATTTCCCGTCCCGGCGCCCATCACTGGAAATATTGGAAGGATGCCATACGAAATCATTTTCAGTATTTTGACGATTATTTTTCGGCCCAGGGAGTCAAGGGTATGGCTATGCCTGTTATGGGCTGGAGTTCCTGGAATACATACCAAGTGAATATCAGCGAAGAATTGATTCGTAGCCAGGCTGACGCTATGGTGGAGAAGGGTTTGAAGGCGGCGGGTTATCAGTATGTGAATATTGACGACGGTTATTGTGGGGGCCGGGATGAGAGCGGAATGCTTCTGTCCCATCCGGAGCGTTTCCCCCGTGGAATGAGAGTCGTTTCGGATTATATCCATGCTTTGGGGTTAAAGGCTGGCATTTATTCGGATGCGGGGGCCAATACATGTGGTTCTATCTATAACGGAGAAAAAACAGGAATCGGCATCGGGTTTTATCAGCATGAATTTCAGGATGCGAAACGTTTTTTTGACGATTGGAACTTTGATTTCATTAAGATAGATTATTGTGGAGGACAGGTGTTGAAATTGGATGAAAAAGAGCGTTACACAATGATCCGGGAGGCGATTGATGCAGTAGGAAGGAAAGACATTACCCTGAATATTTGCCGTTGGGCTTATCCGGGTACCTGGGCAGAACAGGTGGCTCAGTCGTGGAGAATCAGTCATGATATTGTGCCCAAATGGAGTTCGGTGAAATATATTGTTGCTAAGAATTTATATTTGTCTGCTTTTGCCCGCAACGGACGGTACAATGATATGGATATGCTGGAAATCGGACGGGGATTGAGTGAAGATGAAGAGCACACCCATTTCGGGTTATGGTGTATTATGAGTTCTCCTTTGCTGGCCGGATGTGATTTAACTACTATTCCTCCGGCTTCACTGGCCTTGCTGACGAATCCGGAACTGGTGGCATTGAATCAGGATCCGTTGGGGTTGCAGGCTTATGTAGCGAAATATGATGGTAAGGGATATGTGTTGGTGAAAGACCTGGAGGAAAAAAGGGGAAAGGTTAGGGCTGTGGCTTTTTATAATCCGACTGACGAGAAGATAAAGATGCATATTGATTTCCGGGATTTGGAATTGGGAGGGAAGGTATCAGTAAGGGATGTTATCCATCGGAAGGAAAAGGGAGTATACCGGCAGGAATTACGTCAGGAAATACCGGCTCACGGGACATGTATTTTCCGGTTAGAAGCGGAGAACCGTTATGAACCGGAGCTCTATGAAGCAGAATGGGCCTATTTGAAACGTTATACAGATTGGGAAAAGGAGTATGCTGCCAAACACGGACATTTGAAAAATGCTTCCGGGCAGGTGGTGGTAAAGTATTTAGGGCATCATCCGGAGAATTATGCGGAATGGGAGAATGTGTATAGTGAAGGAGGAGGAGAATACATATTGGATTTATTTTATGTGGCTGGAGAAGACCGGAGGCTGACTTTAACGGTGAACGGGAAGGAGGTGGAGACTGTTTCGCTGAATTCGGGAAGCTGGGAACAACCGGGCCGGCATTCTTTTACGGTTTCTTTGCAACCGGGATATAATTGTATCCGGATGGGAAATCCTACCGGTTGGGCTCCGGATTTGGATTGTTTTATTTTGAAAAGAAAATAGTGTTTTAACAAAAGGCGGAATGAGGTTATATCTATTGCTTTTTGGTTTGTATTTTTTGGCCGGGGAGATGTCCTGGGCTGAAAATCGCTGGAAGATAAATCCCCAGGGAGGAATTACCTGGCAGGTGAAGTTACAGGAACCGCACAATGACCATATAGAAATGAGTGGTTTGAAGGTTTCTGTTGTATTTCGTTACGGAGTGACTGCGGAGGGGAGTTTTTGGCTGGACCGTAGTATGGTGTGGCCGACTTTACGTACTGTTCCGAATAATACCCATGCTTCTTTGATGCGGCATATTGCCTGGGATGTACCTGCTATGGTCACGGTGAACGGACATGCTTTAAGAAATGAGCAGGTCCGGAATATTACTCTGGATGGTGTGATGACGGTGGAGAGTGATTACAGTGGAGGCCTGACATTGAAACGGATTTTGTTTCCTTCCGTAGACAAATCGGCTTGTTGCGAGAAATATGTGTTGACGTATACGGAGGCCCGTCCGGTGACCGTTGAGATTCCGCAGGTCCGTTCGGAGGCTGTTACCGATGCGAGTCAGGGAGTGGATGGAAGTTATAGGATTGTATCTGTTCTACAGGGGAATGGAACCCGGATGTTGAAACAAGGTGAACAATGTACCTTTTATGCGGTGCATGCAGCTTACCGGATGGAGGAAGAGGACGGGGAGTGGGATGTGGAGGGAGAGTTGGCGGCCCGACGGGATTTAGTGGCAGAATGGCAGGAACATCTGGTGTTTGAGACACCGGATTCGGTGGTGAATACCATGTTTGCTTTTGCTAAGGTGAGGGCAGCTGAGAGTATTTTTGAAACTAAAGGCGGATTGTTGCATGGCCCTGGCGGAGAGTCTTATTATGCTGCCATCTGGGCGAATGACCAGGCGGAATATGTGAATCCTTTTTTCCCTTATTTGGGTTATGAAAAGGGCAATCGGTCGGCTTTGTGTGCTTATGGCCATTTTGCCCGTTTTATGAATCCTTCTTATCGTAGGTTACCAAGTTCTATTATTGCTGAGGGTGAAGATATCTGGGACGGAGCCGGAGACCGCGGAGATGCAGCTATGATTGCCTATGGTGCCGCGCGGTATGCTTTGGCGAGGGGAGATAAGGCGGAGGCTCTGGAATTGTGGCCTTTGATTGAATGGTGTTTGGAATATTGCCGGCGTCAGTTAAATAAGGAAGGGGTGGTGGCTTCCGATTCCGATGAACTGGAGTACCGTTTTCCGGCCGGAGAGGCTAATCTTTGTACTTCTTCGCTTTATTATGATGCATTGTGTTCTGCTGTGTATTTGGGGAAAGCACTTGGTAAGCCGGTGCGGGAACTGGTTTTGTATTCCCGTCAGGCCAAAGAGTTGAGGAGGAATATGGAAAATTATTTCGGCGGTGAAGTGGAAGGTTTTCAGACTTATTGTTATTATAAGGGAAATGATTGTTTGCGGTCATGGATTTGTATGCCGTTGACGGTGGGAATATATGACCGGAAAGAAGCTACGGTAGCCGCTTTGTTTTCTCCCCGTTTGTGGACGGAAAACGGTTTGTTGACACAGTCTGGCAGCAGTACGTTCTGGGACCGTTCCACGTTGTATGCTTTGCGGGGTGTTTTTGCCTGCGGCGAAACGGAAAAGGCTATGGAGTATCTGCATTATTATTCTACTCAGCGTTTGTTGGGGGAACATGTGCCTTATGCGGTGGAAGCATGGCCTGAGGGGAACCAGCGGCATCTTTCAGCAGAGAGCGGATTGTATTGCCGGATTATTGTTGAAGGTATGTTAGGCATCCGGCCTACGGGATTGGATTCTTTTGAACTGACTCCCCGCTTGCCCAGATTGTGGGATTATATGAATCTTCGTCACATCAGGGCTTTTGGCACTACCTGGGACATTTTTGTCAGCCGGGCGGGAAACGGACTGAAGGTAAAAGTGGTGAAGGAAGGAAAAGTGGTTCGTCAACAGAAGATACACGAAGGGGATTGTCTTCGGGTGAGGTTATAAGAAATTTTTAATATGGATATTATGAAGAAAGTGTTTGTTTGTTTGTTTGTAGTTATTTGGTGTTGTTCTTTTTCACTTCGGGCATCTGATACCGTAAGAATTCGGGAGATGCAGATCCCTGTTTTGATAGAGCGGGAGGATAATGTTTTATTTTGTTTTCGGATAGATGCTACTGCCGGGCAGGTTTTTAATGAAATCCGGCTGAATTTTGGGAAAGAGGTAAATCTGTCTGCTATCCAGGCAGTGAAATTGTATTATAGCGGTACAAGAAGATTAAGTGATAAGGAGAAAAATCTGATTGCTCCGGTGGAGTATATTTCTGCTCATAATCCGGGAAAGACTTTAGCTGCTAATCCTTCTTATTCTGTGTTGAGGGCTTTGGAGAGTAAGCCTCGGCGGGAGATTGTTCTGAAAGCAGAACAAGAATTGTTTGAAGGGCCCCATTTTTATTGGGTGAGTTTACAGATGAAACCGAAGACTTCGTTGTTTGAGAAAGTGACGGTTTCGGTTTCTGAGGTAAAGGTTGATGGTCGGAGAGTTCCTTTGTTTTTTCATTCTGAACGGGATATTGAGCATCGGATGGGCGTAGGAGTGCGCCATGCTGGCGATGACGGTTCGGCTGCTTTTCGGATTCCGGGGTTGGTGACTACTAATCAGGGCACTTTGTTGGGTGTATATGATGTGAGGTATAATAATAGTGCTGATTTGCAGGAGCATATCGATATTGGCTTGAGTCGTAGTACTGATGGTGGGAAGACTTGGGAGAAGATGCGTATTCCTGTTTCTTTCGGAGAAACGGGAGGTTTACCCAAAGGACAGAACGGAGTGGGCGACCCGGCAATTTTAGTCGATACTAAAACCAATTGTGTGTGGATTGTGGCGGCCTGGACCCATGGCATCGGGGGACAAAGGGCTTGGACGGCTTCCGGTCAGGGAATGGACATGAATCATACGGCTCAGTTGGTGTTGGCAAAAAGTGAGGATGACGGAAAGACCTGGTCGGAACCGATGAATATAACGGAGCAATTAAAAGATTCTTCCTGGTATTTTCTGTTACAAGGGCCGGGCAGGGGAATTTGTATGGAAGACGGTACGTTGGTTTTTGCTATGCAATATATCGGTGCGGACCGGATTCCCAATGCCGGGATCATGTATAGCAAGGATGGCGGAAAGACTTGGAAACATCATCATCATGCGCGTACTAATACTACTGAAGCACAGGTGGCTGAGTTGGAGCCGGGTGTGTTGATGCTGAATATGCGCGATAACCGGGGTGGCAGTCGCGCGGTTGCTGTAACAGAGGACCTGGGAGATACCTGGACGGAGCATCCTTCTTCCCGTAAGGCTTTGCCGGAACCTGTATGCATGGCCAGTTTAATCAGCGTGAGAGCCGGAGATAATGTTTCAGGTAAGGATTTGTTGTTATTTTCTAATCCGAATACTACTTCCGGCCGGCATCATATTACGATAAAAGCCAGCTTAGACGGTGGTTTGACGTGGTTGCCGGAGAATCAGATTTTATTGGACGCCGGAAACGGTTGGGGATATTCCTGTCTTAGTATGATTGACGGGGAGACTGTGGGTATTCTTTATGAGAGTAGTGTAGCCCATATGACTTTTCAGGCTGTTAAATTAAAGGATTTTATTTCGTTTTAACAGGTATCTGTTGTTTTGTAAACGGTTATGTGGAAGAAGTATATCATTTTTTTTCTTTGTTGTAGTTTTCCTGTTTTGGGAATAGGAAGTCCTTGCCTGTTACCTTTGCCTCAGAAATATACTTTGACGGATGAACGGTTTGAGTTGGGGGAGGTTTGTCTTTCCGGGCCTGTTTTACAGGAGCAGTGGAAAAAATTCATAGAGGAGAAAGGGGGAAAAGTTGTCTTACAAGGGAAAAACCGGATTGAAGTGAGGTTGGTAGCGGAGTTGGAGGAAATACCCGTGAATCAGGATGAGGCTTATCGTTTGCAGGTCACCTCCCGCAAAATTGTAGTAGAAGCGACTACTGAGCGGGGCATTTATTGGGCGATGCAGACTTTGGCCCAATTGGCTGTCCGGAAAGGAAAGAAAATTTATTTTCAAGGTTGTACCATTGCCGATTGGCCGGCTTTCCGGGTCAGAGGATTTATGCATGACGTGGGGCGGGGATATGTTTCGGTAGAGGAATTGAAGCGGGAGATTGCTATGCTTTCCTGTTTCAAGGTGAATGTATTCCATTGGCATTTGACGGAGAATCAGGCATGGCGTTTAGAGAGTAAACGATTTCCGGAATTGAATGACAGCGTAAATATGACCCGTTTTCCCGGTAAGTATTATACCTTGGAGGAAGCGAGGGAGTTAGTCGAATATTGCAAGGCTCATCAGGTGTTGCTGATTCCGGAAGTGGATATGCCGGGGCATAGTGCGGCTTTTGTCCGGGCGTTTGGTCATGATATGCAGAGTCCGGAGGGGATGAAGATTCTGAAAGTGTTGATGGATGAAGTGTGTGAAACTTTTGAGGTACCGTATATTCATATCGGGACGGATGAAGTGGCGTTTACTAACCCGGAATTTGTACCGGAAATGGTGGCTTATGTGCGTTCAAAAGGAAAGAAGGTCATTTCCTGGAATCCGGGCTGGCGGTATCAGCCGGGGGAGATAGATATGACTCAATTGTGGAGTTTTCGGGGAAAGGCCCAGCCTGGCATCCCTGCCGTTGATTCCCGTTTTCATTATCTGAATCATTTCGATACGTTCGGGGATATTGTTGCTCTGTATAACAGCCGGATTTATAATCAGGAGTCAGGAAGCGAGGATATTGCGGGTGTGATTCTGGCTGTCTGGAATGACCGCCTGGTTCCGGATGAGAAGGAATTGATTAGTGAAAATCATTTTTATCCCAATATGCTTGCCATGGCAGAGAGGGCGTGGAGGGGAGGCGGCTTCCAGTATTTTGACGGTCACGGAGTTATTTTACCTGAGGAAGATACGCCGGAGTTTAAGGCTTTCGCTGATTTTGAGGAACGGATGCTTTGGTTGAAGAAGCATATATTTCAAGGATATCCTTTTGCGTATGTCCGGCAAACGAATGTAAAATGGAAGATAACCGAAGCCTTCCCGAACGGAGGGGACCTCACCCGGTCTTTCCCTCCCGAGCAGGAATGGGCGGATGTTTATTATTATGAAGGCAGGCCGTATCAGGTGAAAGAGGCCAGGGGGGCGGGTATTTATTTGCGTCATGTATGGGGAACATTGGTTCCCGCTTTTTATCCGCAGCCAAAAGAAAACCATACGGCCTATGCTTATACGTGGGTATATTCTCCTAAAACCCAGGAGGTGGGTATGTGGATTGAGTTTCAGAATTACGGCCGCTCCGAGATGGATTTACCGCCTTTGGCCGGAAAATGGGATTATAAAGGGAGCCGGATTTGGCTGAATGAGCAGGAGGTTTTGCCGCCACAATGGACGGCAAATCATCGGGAAAAAAGCAATGAGATTGCTTTGGGAAATGAGAATTGTGTGGTGAGGCGGCCTGTCCTTGTGGTGTTGCAAAAGGGATGGAATAAGGTATTTATGAAATTGCCGGTAGGCAGGTTTTCTACTGATGAGGTTCGTTTGGTTAAATGGATGTTTACGGCGGTTTTTGTTACTCCGGATGGAGGTGAGGCTGTGGAGGGTTTGATTTATTCACCGGATAAAATAAGGTAAATATAAAGGATTATGAAAAATTGGATATGGGGAATCGTTTGGATTTGTGCGGGTAGCGTCGGTTTTGCGCAACAATATTCTGCTTTTTATTATCAGAGGGAGACCTTGTTTGAAGAGCTACCGGTTACTTCAAAAGATATTGTGTTTTTGGGTAACAGTATTACGAACGGAGGAGAGTGGTGTGAATTGTTCGGTAGTAAGCATGTTAAAAACCGGGGTATCAGCGGGGATGTTTGCATGGGGGTGTATGAGCGTTTGGATGCGGTTTTGAAGGGGAAGCCGGCTAAGATTTTTTTGCTGATAGGTATTAATGATGTTAGCCGCGGAACCTGTGCAGATACGATTGTAGCCAGGATAGGGTGTATTGCCCGGAAGATAAAGAAAGACTCTCCGAAAACGGAATTGTATTTACAAAGCATATTGCCGATGACCGACCATTATCAGATGTTCGGTAATCACACCAAGCATTGGCAGATGGTAAAAGTCATTAATGAGGGGTTGATGCAGCTGGCAGCCCGGGAGGGGGTTACTTATGTGGATCTGTACTCTCATTTTGTGGATCCGGCAACGGGAAAGATGCAAACGGAGTATTCCAATGACGGTCTGCATTTATTGGGAAAAGGATATGTGAAATGGGCGGAGATTTTAAAACCTTATATCCGGAAAAAATGAGAATTGTACTGTTGTTTATGTTGCTGGCAGCGTGTGGGGGACTTGGAGCACAGAAGCCGTCCGAAATTGTTTCTTTGCTCCGGAACTGGTATTTTTCTCCGGCCGGGGCCGAAGAATGGCTGGAAGCCGAGGTGCCGGGTACGGTGCATCAAGATCTGCTGCGACATCAAATTTTGCCTGATCCGTTTTATGGCACTCACGAAGAAAAGATTCAATGGGTAGAGGAAAAGGACTGGGAGTATAAAACGGTTTTTACGGTGACATCAGCCCAATTGGAGCGGGATGCGGCTGTTTTGAATTTTGAAGGGTTGGATACTTATGCGGATGTTTATTTGAACGGAGCCTTGATTTTGAAGGCTGACAATATGTTTGTGGGGTATCGGGTACCAGTGAAGCCGTTGCTTCGTTGCGGGGAAAATCATTTGCGGGTGTATTTTCATTCGCCAGTGAAACAAACATTGCCGCAGTGGCAGTCGAACGGTTTTAATTATCCTGCTGATAATGACCACCGGGCGGAAAGATTGAGTGTTTTTACCCGTAAGGCTCCTTACAGTTATGGTTGGGATTGGGGTATCAGGATGGTAACCAGTGGCATTTGGCGTCCGGTGACCTTGTGTTTTCAAGATGTTGTCCGGATTGAAGATTTGCATATCCGGCAATTGGAGCTTTCTGAGAATAAGGCCAGGCTTTCCGTTGAACTGGAATTGGAGAGGTTGGCAGAGGGGATGCTTTCTCCTTTGAAAGCGGTTGTGACTTATTTTTTACCCGGGCAAGAGCCTGAGCGTATTTTCCGGGATGTGGAATTGGATAGGGAGCGTGTAACGATTTCCATTCCTTGTGAGATAGAGCAGCCGCAGCGATGGATGCCGAATGGTTGGGGAAAACCGGTTTTATATCAGTTTGAAGTGAAGGTATATAGCGGGGAAGAGGTGGTCGCCGCCAGACAACAACGGGTTGGTCTGCGGACGGTGAAAGTGGTGAAGGAAAAAGATAAGTGGGGAGAGTCTTTTTATTTCGAGGTGAACGGGGTTTCACTGTTTGCCAAAGGAGCCAACTATATTCCGGGAGATGCTCTGTTGCCGGCCATGAGTGCCGAGCGGTACCGCACTTTGTTCCGGGACATCAGGGATGCTCATATGAATATGATACGGGTATGGGGCGGTGGTTCCTATGAGGATAACCTCTTTTATGATTTGGCCGATGAGAACGGGATTCTGGTTTGGCAGGATTTTATGTTTGCCTGCACCACTTATCCGTCAGACCCTGTCTTTTTGAAAAGGGTGGAAGCGGAGGCGGAGTATAATATACGGCGTTTGAGGAATCATGCCTGTCTTGCGATGTGGTGCGGGAATAATGAGATTCAGGAAGGTATCCGGTATTGGGGATGGAAGAGCAAGTATACTCCGGCTGTTTATGAAGGGATGTGTGAGGGATATGATTTGTTGTTTAAGGAATTGCTTCCTGGTAAGGTCAAAGAATTGGACGGAGATCGTTTTTACATGCCTACTTCTCCTGATACGGCCAATTGGGGACGTCCGGAGAGTTGGAAGTTTGCCGACAGTCATAATTGGGGTGTGTGGTATGGGCGAAAGCCTTTTGAGAGTCTTGATGAGGAGATTCCCCGTTTTATGAGTGAATTCGGATTTCAGTCTTTTCCTGAAATGAAAACGATATCTGCTTTTGCTTCACAGGAGGATTACGGATTGGAGTCCCGGGTAATGAATGCCCATCAAAAGAGTACTATCGGGAATGAGCTTATCCGGACTTATATGGAGCGGGATTATGTTGTTCCGGAGAAGTTTGAGGATTTTGTTTATGTCGGATTAGTGATGCAAGGGCGGGGAATCCGTCGGGGACTTGAGGCTCACAGGCGTAACCGGCCTTATTGTATGGGTACTTTGTATTGGCAGTTGAATGACAGCTGGCCGGTGGTGTCGTGGTCGGGGATTGATTATTACGGGAACTGGAAAGCTTTGCATTATCAGGCGAAGCGTGCTTTTGCCCCGCTTGCCGTGAGTGTACTGCAGGCGGAGGATAGTTTGCAGTTTTGGTTGCTTTCCGATTTGCCGGAAGCTCATAAAGGGCTTGTATTGGAAGCGGAGTTAACGGATTTTTATGGCCGGGTATTGGGCAGGAAAGTTTTTAAGGCAGATGTGGCGGCCAATACTTCTGTGCTGGCCGGAGGTTGGGATATGAATGGAATAGAGGTTTTCGATGGGCGGAAGATGTATTTGTCAATGACTTTAAAAGATGAGTCCGGTAAGAAATGGGTTGAGGAACCTTATTTTTTTGTCCGGCCTAAGGAACTGGATTTGCCGGAGATTGTGGTGAATTACAAGATGAAGGTGATGGACGGAGTCTGTGAGGTGGTCTTGAAATCTGCCGGTCTTGCCAAGGATGTGTTTATAGAAGTGCCTGTTCAGGGGGCCCGTTTCAGTGACAATTTCTTTGATTTGTTACCTGTCACTCCCCGCAAGGTGGTGATTACCTCTCCGGCCTTTAAGAAGGGCGGACAGGCAGGGATAAAGATAAATCATTTGCGGAATACTTATAAGTGATAATTGTATTAATTTAATATAGAGTGCTATGAGAAGATTAGTTTGTGTTTTTCTGACTGTTTTGTTGCTGAAGTTACTGGTGGCCTGTTGTCCAGAACAGAAGACGGCGGATTACCGGGTAGTGCCTTTGCCGCAGGAGATTACTGCCGGGGAGGGAAATCCTTTTGTTTTGAAAGACGGAGTGAAGGTTTTGTATCCCGAAGGAAATGACGAGATGCGACGGAATGCTGAGTTTCTGGCGGAATATGTGGCGGAATCTACCGGAAAACATTTGGATATCCAGGCCGGAAATGCAGGGGAGAATGCTATCGTATTGAGCTTAGGCCTGGAGGCTGGGAAACCGGAGGCCTACCAATTGAAGGTGACCGATAAAGGAGTTACAATATCCGCACCTACAGCAGCCGGGGTTTTTTATGGTATTCAGACTTTGCGTAAGTCTTTGCCGGTGGTAAAGGGTGCAAAGATTGTATTGCCTTCCGTTGTTGTCAATGATTCTCCGCGTTTTGATTATCGTGGAATGATGTTGGATGTGAGCCGCCATTTTTTTACCCTTGATTCGGTGAAGCGGTATATTGATTTGCTGGCGTTGCATAATATCAATCGATTTCACTGGCATTTGACAGATGATCAGGGATGGCGGATTGAGATAAAGAAATATCCGGAATTGATAGAGAAGGGATCGAAACGCAAAGAGACGGTCATAGGACATAATACGGGAAAATATGATGGAGTTCCTTACGGTGGTTTTTACACTCAGGAGGAGGCGAAGGAGATTGTTGCTTATGCTAAGGAGCGTTATATTACCGTTATTCCGGAAATTGATATGCCGGGTCATATGCAGGGGGCACTGACTGCTTTTCCGGAATTGGGATGTAGTGGCGGGCCTTATGAGGTTTGGTCCATGTGGGGTGTTTCAGAAGAAGTGCTTTGTGCAGGAAATGATAAGACGCTTGAATTTATAAAAGGTGTTCTGGGTGAACTGATTGAAATTTTTCCCTCGGAATATATTCATGTCGGAGGGGATGAATGTCCGAAAGTGAGTTGGAAAAAATGTCCCAAATGTCAGGCTAAAATCAAGGCCTTGGGTTTGAAAACAGATAAACAGCATACGGCGGAAGAACGTTTGCAGAGTTACTTTATTGCCCAGGCAGAGAAATTTTTGAATGAGCATGGAAGGCAGATTATCGGTTGGGATGAGATTTTAGAAGGGGGCTTGGCTCCTCATGCGACAGTGATGGCCTGGCGGGGGATTGGTGAAGGAGTGAAAGCGGTGAAACAACATCATGATGCGATTATGGTGCCGACATCTTATCTGTATTTTGATTATTATCAGGCAAAGGACAGAGAACAGGAACCGATGGCTATTGGCGGGTATGTTCCTTTGGAGAAGGTGTATGGTTTTGACCCTGTTCCGGCGGACCTGACACCGGAGGAGGCCAAACATATTATCGGTACGCAGGCGAATCTGTGGACGGAATATATCCCTTCTTTCAGGCAGGTGGAATATATGGTTTTGCCTCGTATGGATGCTCTTGCGGAGGTTCAATGGACGGAACCGGAAAAGAAGAGTTTTGAGGATTTTCTGAGCCGTATGCCCAAAATGTTTGAAATTTATGATTTGGGGCGGTATAATTATGCGAGACATTTGTTTGATGTGAGGGGGGATTTTACGCCTCGTGCAGAGGACGGGGTATTGGAAATTACTCTGTCTACCTTAGGAAATGCAGATATTCATTATACCTTGGACGGTTCGGAACCAACGGTTCGGTCTCTTAAATATGAAGATGGGATAAAGGTGAAGGAAGATTGTATTCTGAAAGCTGTTGCTGTTCGTCCCTCGGGAAATAGCCGTGTTCTGACGGAAAAAATTACGATGAATAAAGCGACTTTGAAGCCCATTACTTTACATCAGCCGGTGAATCAGCAATACGGTTTTAAGGGAGCTCCTACTTTGGTAGACGGTTTGAAGGGGAGTCCTAATTATAAGACCGGGCGTTGGATTGCTTTTTACAGAAATGACCTGGAAGCGGTGATAGATTTATTGCAACTGACAGAGATTTCGAAAGCCGGTATTGCTACGTGTGTAGAAAAGGGAGACTGGATTTTTGATGCTCGCGGAATGAAGGTGGAAATCTCTTCTGACGGAAAAAATTATGTTGAGGTGGCAGCTTTGGAGCTGCCGCCTATGGAGAAAGATGCCCGTAACGGGATATATGAGCATGTTTTATCTTTTCCTCCGATGCAAGCCCGTTATGTTAAGATCACGGCTTTGTCGGAAAAGCAGATTCCGGATTGGCATGGAGGAAAAGGCCACCCGGGATTTTTATTTGTGGATGAGGTCACAATTGAATGACAGGGGGAGTTTACTTCCTGCAAATGACGGAGTAATTGCATGTTTTACATCTTTTAGCGACTGTGGTTTGCTTGAAAGGTTCCGGTGAGAAAAAGAGTTCTTCCAGTAGTTTGGTGAGGTAGGTCCGGAATTCTTCTTCATATTGCCGGAAATTGGTGATATAGTCTTTGTCGCATTGCAATCGGAAATCGTAGTCTTTGCCAAAAATCAGCTTAGTGTTGTAAATGCCCGGGATGAGCGGTTCTTCCGAGGGACGGATGTGGTCGAACATCAGGCAATAGAGCATGGTTTGGAAGGCAGCTTTATTGCGGGTGGGATTTTCCGTATCGAATACGGAGGCCATGGATTTGAAGGTGGTGGTATCGGTTCCTGTTTTGTAGTCAATGATGCGGATGCCGCTTTTCGTTTGGTCGACCCGGTCGATAAATCCGCCGATGTATATGGTTGACGCAGATTTTTCTTTGCCAATGGTAAAAGGGGTGTAAAAACGGTTTTCCATAGCCACTATATGAAACGGGCAGATTTTTTTGTCGTAGGAGAACATTTTCCGGATGTACTTTTTGATGATGTTCAGAATCAATTCATTGCTGCCATTTTCAAGCAATTTAGAGATTTTCGGCCCATAGATTCTCAGGTAGGAAGCCTGAATGTGTTCTTCTATCAGGTGGTCGTTCCGGAGCAATGTATCAATGGTGTCTACGGTGATTTGTCCATCGGGAACGGTGGCGTACAGGGATTGGGAACATTCGTGAAAGATGTTTCCCAGGAGCCGGTGGTCCAGTTCTTCCGCTATTTCATCTTTTTCTTTTATGCCGGCCACGTATTTAAAATAAAATTTCAGGGGACATTCCAGGTAAGTATTTAGAGCTGAGGGGGAAATAGCTTTTTCGGAGGAGACCTGATACTCTTTTAGTTTGTTTTGAATTTCTTTCGTTTTTTCTATGGTAACCGGCTGTGGGTCGGAAGTTGAAATCTCGTTCTGGAAATTGTTTTCTTTGACCGGAAGTCCTGATTCGTACTTGATTTGGTAGAGGAAACGGCTCATTTCACCGCTCAGAAGGCCTTTTGCTCCTGAGGTATAGAGGATTTTGATATTGTTTGCCCTTTGCAGGAGGCGATAAAAATAATAGGCGTACAAGGCATCTGCATTTTCAGGTGTCGGGAGACGAAAACCAACTCGTAGATTGTAGGGAATGAAAGATGAAGGAGAGGTATTTTGGGGTAATATGCCTTCATTAGCGGATAAAATAATCAGGTTTTTGAAATCCAGCATCCGGGTTTCCTGAAGACCCATTAACTGCAGGCCTTCCAAGGGTTCTCCGGAGAAAGGGATTTTGATATTACCGAGCATTTTATGGAGGAGTTGTACATATAATTTTTCGTCGGGGAATATGGCCTCTTCTTCAAATGTGTTTTTGAGGTTCTGGATTTGAGTATAGGTAACAAACAGAAATTCTTTTTCAATGGAATCCGTATTTTCTTGCAAAAATTTGGAAATCAGCAGGTTCAGAATCTTCAACAAATAGGTCGGGATATCCTTTTCTTCGGATGAAAAGATGGCTTGGGCTAACGGGTGAAATTGCAGGCTTTTTTCGGTGATGTAGACGATATTTTTTTGGTGGATATAGTTGGTGATTTGATAAATATCATCGGGGCAGAGGTTTTTGATAAACTTGTGGTTCAGGAGTGCGATGACCGGTTTGTAATAATAATAGGTTTCATTTTTTTCCTGTTTGGCAAAATTCCTCAAGTCGCACAGTAGTGTGATAAAGGCTGCTACGGCCGTATGGTTAGCGGGGTAGCCCATGGTAATGTTGATTTTTTGAATATACTCCGGTATGGAGTGCATTACCGGAATCAGTAATTGTTCATCGCAAAGGACGATAGCGGTATTCCGTGGATTTTCTGTGGCCAGGGATTCTGTTAATTGAGGTAATAATTTGGCTTGTCCGATGGTGGAGGGAACGGTGATGTATTCTATGTTTTTCCTGTTGTAGCGGAAATTGTTAAAGTGGCCGGAATGAATGGCATTCGGGAAAAGTCGCAGATTTTCCCGAAGGAATAATCCGGCTTCCTGATGTTCTTCCGTGGTGTAATATAAATCATAATCCCAATAAAAAGTCGCTTTATTGAGGTCCCGGTAGTAGGAAAAAATTTGTTTTTCACATTTATTCAGAGCGTTAAATCCGGCGAATAAAATGTTTTCGGGATGGTTATATTGGTCTATTTGTTCGCAGAAGATCCTTTCGTTCATACCCTCGTAACAGATTCCTTTTGCCAGAAGGTGTTTTTTGAAATGCTGATAGGTTCCTGCCAGTTTGTCCCAGACATTTAAGAATTTGAGTTGTTCATTGCTGTATTTCTCAGGATTGAAACTGCTCCAGAATTTTTGGATGGTGGCTATTTGTTCGGGTGTCAGATAGGAAAAATGGTCTTCTATTTTCTGGAGGGCGACCAGGTTGGAGAATAAATCCCTGGCATCTACCAGATATTTGTCAATATCATCGAAATCGTTGAGGAGCATATTTCCCCAGAAGTAAAAGTCTTCAAATTTTTCAGCAGAACCCGATATTTCACAATAGGATTTGTATAGTCTGATAGTCAGGGGCAGGGAGTCTGTGTTTTTTAATCCGGTTTGCCGTTCTATGTATTCCGCCAGGGTTAATATTTCCGGCATCCAGGCCGGTTTGTCCAGTTTTTGGGATAATGCTTCCGTTAGAAACAGTCCTGCCCTTTTGTTGGGAAAGATAATTGTAAGGTTTTCAAATCGTGTACCGTACCGGTCAATGATATCCTGGGCTAATAACTGGAGAAATGAAGTCATTTTCTTATGCCTAAAATGGGTGATTTTGTATTTTGTTGTTATTTTTGTTGAGTTTCCCCGGAGTAAATGAGGGAAAGCAAATTTACAATTTTAATTGATTAAAGTATTAACTTTTGAATGAGATGAATCTGAAAGACCTGTTAATCAGAAATCGGAGTTACCGCCGTTTTTATCAGCGGGAGAGGATTTCCCGGGATGAGCTGGAGGAGTTGGTGGGTTTGGTGCGTTGGTGTCCTTCGGGGAGGAATGCACAGCCTTTGCGTTATGTGGTGGCGGAGGAAGAGGAGTTGTGCGGGAGGATTTTTCCTGTGTTAGGATGGGCAGGGTATTTGAAGGATTGGGCCGGGCCTGAAGAAGGAGAACGGCCTGCTGCTTATTTGGTTCAGTTGTTAGATACGCGGGTGGTGGAGAATTGCTTGTGTGATGATGGAATCCAGGCCCAGACCATTTTGCTGGGAGCAGTGGAAAAGGGTTATGGGGGGTGTATTATCAAATCTTTTCAGGAGGAAAAGCTGAGGCAGGTATTGGAAATTCCTTCCTATTTGAAGATCATGTATGTATTGGCCCTGGGCAAACCGAAGGAAGAGGTGGTGGTGGAGCTTATGCAGGGAGAAGATTATAAATACTGGAGGGATGCGGATGGGGTGCATCATGTGCCTAAACGTGAGGTAAAGGATTTGTTTTTCGGTCATTGAAAAAGAAGGGGAATGAAGATTTTGTGTGCCGAGTATGGTCCGGACGGGGAGATTAGCATTGTGCCGGTGGGAGATAATGCCTTGTTGCGGAATAATGATGATTTCTATTTTCCTGATTTTACGACTGCTTTGAGTTGTTGTCCTCAGGGGGTGGTACGTATCAGCCGTTTAGGGAAATGTATTGCGGAGCGTTATGCAGAGCGTTATTATGAAGAAGTTGGTGTTGGTATACGTTTTTATGCTGATAGCCTGGAGACTCGTTTGAAAGAGCAGGGATTAGCGGCAGAGATGGCTTCTGCTTTTGATGCTTCGGCGGCAATCAGTCCTTTAGTGGCTTGTAACGGGGTGGGTGACGGGAGTTATAACCTGAAGGTAAACGGAATTGAAGTTTACAGGGAAGAAGCAAAGCTTTCTGCTGCTTCTATTGCGCGCCTGATAGCTGTCGCTTCGGAGTTTTATACTTTGAAGATAGGTGATTTTCTCTATACGGGAGGAAAGTTCCGTTACCGGGGATTGAAAGCGGGTGACCGTTTACAGATGAGTTTGGACGGTAAGTCTGTATTGGATTTTAAAATAAAGTAAATTATGCCTTGAGGCAGTAAAAGTGATAATTATGAAAGGAATAGGAGTTATTTTATTATTGGTTGTGTGGTCGTTAAGTGGAATTGCGCAAAAGGGTTATGTGCCTGCGCCGGAAAATCTTAAGGCCCGGAAAGAATTTCAGGACAATAAATTCGGTATTTTTCTTCATTGGGGATTGTATAGCATGCTGGCTCAAGGAGAATGGGTGATGACAAATCAGAACCTGAACCATCTGGAGTACCGGAAATTAGCTTCCGGTTTTTATCCTTCCAGATTTGATGCAGCAGAATGGGTGGCTGCTATCAAGGCTTCCGGAGCTAAATATATTTGTATCACTACCCGGCATCATGAAGGTTTCTCGATGTGGAATACCCAATATTCAGATTATAATATTGTGAAAGCTACTCCTTTTCAAAGGGATATTTTGAAAGAGCTGGCCGAGGAGTGTAAAAAACAGGGAATAAAATTGCATTTCTATTATTCTCATCTGGACTGGGACCGGGAGGATTATCCTATCGGGCGTACCGGAAGGGGAACGGGACGTAGCGGAAAAAGCGATTGGAAGTCTTATTACCGGTTTATGAATGACCAGTTGGCCGAGCTGATTACAAAATATGACCCGGCTATGATTTGGTTTGACGGTTTGTGGGACCAGGACCAGAATCCGGATTTTGACTGGCAATTGCCAGAGCAGTATGCTATGATACACCGGTTAAAGCCTGCTTGTCTGATTGGTAATAACCATCATCAGGTACCTTTTGCCGGGGAAGATATTCAAATTTTCGAGCGGGACCTTCCCGGAGAGAATAAAGCCGGATTGTCCGGACAGGATATTAGTCCGCTTCCTTTGGAAACCTGTGAGACTATGAACGGAATGTGGGGATATAAGATTGTTGACCAGAATTATAAATCTGTCAAGACTTTGGTGCACTATCTGGTGAAGGCTGCCGGCCGGAATGCCAATTTACTGATGAATGTAGGACCGCAGGCGAATGGAGAATTGCCGGCAGTTGCTGTGAGCCGTCTCAGGGAAATGGGGGAATGGATGAAGGTATATGGGGAGACTATATACGGAACCCGTGGCGGCGATGTCAGTCCGAGGGATTGGGGGGTGACTACCCGTAAGGGAGATAAGTTGTATGTTCATATTTTGAATTTGGCGGATAAGGGTTTGTTTTTGCCGTTGACGACGGGGAAAGTGAAGAGCGCTGTTGTGTTTAAAGACAGGAAACCGGTAAAATTCAGACAAGATAAGAACGGGGTTGTATTGGAGTTGGCAGAGGTGCCGGCGGATATGGATTATGTTGTGGAGTTGACATTGAGATGATATTAGAATGAACTGTTTTAAATATGAGATATGCTTCGGAAAGATTTTAAGATAGAGATATGTACCAATTCTGCGGAGAGTGTCAGAGCTGCAATTGAGGCCGGCGCTGACCGCATAGAACTTTGTGCCGGAATGCCGGAAGGGGGAACGACCCCTTCTTTTGGGGAGATTGCTTTGGTCAGGGAGCTACTGCCTCGCGGTATGCATGTGATTATCCGTCCCCGGGGCGGGGATTTCCTGTATAGTGAGGAAGAGTGTGATGTGATGATACGGGATATTGATATGGCGAAGAAGTTAGGTGTAGATGGTGTTGTGTTAGGTTGTCTCACAGCTGAGGGGGATGTAGATGTAGATAAGATGCGGAGGTTGATGGCTGCAGCAGGGGATATGTCGGTGACTTTTCACCGTGCTTTTGATATGTGCCGGGAGCCTTTGCGGGCTTTGAAGACGATAGAGGAGTTGGGGTGTGAGCGGATTCTTACTTCCGGTCAAAAAGGTACGGCAGAGGAAGGAATTTGTCTTTTAAAAGAATTGGTGGCTTGTGCCCGTGAAGTCATTATCATGCCGGGATGCGGAGTGAATGCCGGCAATATTGAAAAGATTGCAAAAGAAACAGGAGCTTGTGAATTTCATTTGTCTGCCCGGGAAGGAGTGGAAAGTGCTATGATTTATCGTAATCCGGCCGTTTCTATGGGCGGCACCGTACGGATAGCGGAATATGGCCGTGATGTCACCCGTGCGGAGAAAGTGAGAGAAGCTATCCGGGCCTTGGAGGAGGTCCGGTAGCTATCGGAATATCAGAGTTTGTGTATGGTTTTTATGAGTTGTTCGCCTAATCCGATGGTATAGCCCTGGGAGATAAAGACAATCCGGTTGAAGGTGTCTGCTATGATAAAGATGGGCAGGGCGTTGTGGGATAGTTTCAGGTTTTCAGTAATCATTTTTTGTATGGTGTTGTTTTGGTCCACACCGAAGGTGACGGTGGCTGGTAGTTCCGGAAATTCTTCCACATGGAAACTTTGCAATTGCTGTTCATTGGGGAAGAGCAAAACCATCCGGTGTCCCCAGGTTTCAAATTCACTTTTGAGTGCTGCAATGTCGCGGAGGGCATGGTTGGTAGGTTCCTGCCGGGCTCCCAGAATACCGAGAATGAAATAGCCCCGTCCGGTAGTTTTTAATATGCTTTGCGGTTCTGTTGCTCCTTGCGGGAGAAACAGGGATTCTGAATTCAGCGTGCCGATTACTTTTATTACATCCGGATTTTCGCGCATCTGTAATTTTATTTTTGTGGTTTGTCCCGGGGCAATGTTGAAGAATGTGGTCTGGTTGAGCACACCCCCGTTGGCCAGGCGGGTACCGGTGACCAGCATATAGTAGCCGGTATCGAGCGGTAGCGGATGTTTAAGCAGATTTTCCCAATTCGTTGTGCTTTCGGGATAGGCAAGGAGTTGAAAAGTGCCCTGATTGTATTTGGAAAGGGTGAAATGGGTATAGTAAACAGGATTTCCGAGGGCTTTCACCGGTTGATAAGCAGCCATCAGTTTTCCCTGGGATGTGTTTTCGTTCCGTAAAACAGAGAAATCGACATCCTGCCATTCTCCGTCTTTTCCGGCATATTGGGTCTTGCCGGTAACCTCGTCGATACGTGATGCTATTCCCAGGCTTCTGAGTACGGCTACGTAGAAGATATTTCTTGAATGCCGGTCGGCCCGCCTGGCTTTCCAGACTCCTTGCGGAGTCATGGGAATATTTTGTGGGTTTAATTCATCCAGAAGTGTGATATTTTCAGAACACCATTCCGTCCAAACACTGGGATTTTCCTGGATTTCTGCGGCTAAACCGGGTGAAATGGCTTGTTGGAAGAACTGTTTGTAGGCGGTAAGCATTTCGTTGGCTATGCGCGGATTGAGTATGTAGTTGTTATGGTGGGGAGAGGTACCTGATGGCGTGTTTTGCAGGTGATCTTCCAGGATTTCTGCCGGAGTATCCCGCAGGTCTTTGGCTGAAATGACCTGTAGCAGTTGCAGGGCCAGAGGCCGTTGTCCTTCCGGTGTTTTTTCCAGAAAGTGAATGAGTTGGTCATGGTTACCCCGGGAAGCTATAAGCAGGGATGTGAGCGGTTCGGCCTCCAGTCCCATTTGTTCGGCTATGGGAAGAACTTTTTCTGGAGTCATAAAGGTGGCAGTATAAGCGTTTCTGATGGAATCTTCCCGGAGCAGACGGCATGCGTTTTGGGTTTGTTGTTGGGAAGATACCTGAACCGGTTTTGCATTTTCTGCCGGAGGGACAATATCCAAGTCGAAAGAGGCCATTTCGCCGGCTTGTTTATCCAGGGGAATGGTGATAGCGGTATCGCGGGCAAAGGACAGTTTACCAAATCCGAATTGCTGACCGTCCGTTGCCCAGATGAGCATATCTCCTTTTCCGGCTGACAGTGAGGTTTGCCCTTTCTCGTCGGTTTGCCGGGTGGCTACAGTATAAAATTCTGCATAATTGTAAATTTTAAACTCGACTTTGGCATTTTTGACCGGCATGTTACGGGGGTCTGTCACAGTGATAACTGCACGTGTTGCGGGTGCGTAATTGTTTATTACATTGATTTCCGTATAGCCTTCTGTCTGGCTCATGACTTCTTCCGGTCCGGTATAACGGCCGAAGACTTTGGTGTGCATCAGCATTCCCCGGCTGGCAGGTGCATTGAACCAACCGAGGTCAAGCACCGGTTCCGGTTCACAGGCTCCCAGAAAGTGCCATTGTCCGTCGACCCACGCTTCAACCCACGCATGGTTGTCATCGGTGTGGGCCCAGCGGGGGGTATATACCTGACGTGCGGGGATGCCTACTGAGCGAAGTGCGGCTACGAAGAATGTAGATTCTTCCCCGCAGCGTCCGTAAGCTGTTTTTACGGAAGCTAAAGGAGAGCTGGTCCGGGAGTCGGACGGAGTATAAATTACTTTTTCGTGGCACCAATGGTTGACTTCGAGAACGGCTTCGTAGAGCGAAAGTTCTTTTACCCGGTCTTTTAATTCTTCGTAAAATATTTTCCGGGATTCATCCAGATTTTCGTTATTGACGCGTATGGGTAAAACAAAATGACGGAATTCCCGGGCAGGAATATTTTTTCCCCAGGGCATTTCCTCTCTGGCCTTGAGTGTATAACGGACGTTCATTAAATAGTAGTCTCCGCTGTAATCGGTGATGTCTCCAATGGGCATATAAGCATACAGAAACATCAACGCTTCACGTTCTTCCGATGTCATAGGAGTAGAGAAAATCTGAAACAGGTTACCTTCGGGTAATGCTTTCTGTTTGTTTGCAAAATCTTGCGCAACGTTTTTCAACTCGGTAGCATCGGAGAATAGATGCTGTTCTTTACAGGAAACTATGGTTAATAATAGCAGTCCTGTTATCAGTTTATACGTGAAGTTCATGGAGTTTGCAGAATATCCGTAAAGATGATTATAAATAGTTGGGGAGTCCAGGATGACAGACTATGATTTTTACGATAATTCCGTGATTGATCCCAACGGAAATATCGTAGAAATGATGGTTTGAATTTCTTTTATTTTATATTGATGTTGTTATATAGGAAACGTTTAATTTTATGAGTGGGAGTTTTCTCAAAAGGTTCATGTTGGACCATGACCAATTGGAGTTTTGAGAAATTGTTCACCCTGGAATTGACATATTCGAAGAGTTCTTTCTTTTGTTCTTCGAGGTAGTCGTTGATAGCTGTTTTGTAGTTACCCGCTTGGTTTTTCAGTTTTTGGTACTGTTTTTCCAATTCTTCCATATTAAAGTGTACCATGGCAACAAGTTTGCCTTTGGATTCAACTACCAGAGATTCGTTTACAAAACGGAAGTTATTGATAATGGATTCAATTTCTTCCGGATAGATATTTTCTCCGGACGCTCCTAAAATCATGGTTTTAATCCGTCCCCGGATAGATAACCTTCCTTTTTTGTCGAATGAGCCGAGGTCACCTGTTTTAAACCATCCATCATCGCTAAGGACTTCTTGTGTCAGTTGGGGCTTTTTATAATAGCCTTTCATGACGTTGGGGCCTTTAATCCAGATTTCGCCCTGTCCTGTCTGGTCGGGTTCGTGGATTTTGATTTCCACACCTTCCATAACGGGTCCCACTCCTTGCAGGAAAGTGGCATGTGGGGCAGAACCTGCTGCCATAGGTGAGGTTTCCGTCAGTCCGTAACCAATGGCATAAGGAAATTTGGCTTCTTGTAGGAAGCGTTCTACTGTCGGGTCGAGCTTTGAACCGCCAATACCGAAGAAAATGATTTTTCCTCCGAAGGTTTGCATTAGTTTTTTTCCTGCCAACCAATTAAATAATTTGCGGGTAGGTGCAAAATTATAGAGGGCTTTCATCAAAGGCGATGAGGTAAATTTAGGCAGTACCTGCGTTTTATATATTTTCTCAATGATTAAGGGTACGGACAACATCACCGTAGGCCTTATTTTTTGCATGGCCGGAACCAGTAGTTTGGGAGTCGGCACACGATCCAGGTAATAAATCTGGGCTCCGAACATAACAGGAAGCAACAGGCCTAACGTATTTTCATAAGTGTGTGCTAAAGGCAGTATGCTTAGAAAACGGTCTTCAGTGCTGATGGATTGAATGGTAGAACATTGATGGGCATCCCATACCAGGTTGCGGTGGGTGAGTTCCACTCCTTTAGAAAAACCGGTGGTTCCCGAAGTGTATATAATGGAAGCCGTATCTTCTTCTTCCACTTGTATTTCGGGCAGAGGAGTAAAGTTGTTTAAAGGGATGTCATTTTCCAGTTTGTCTATTTCCTCCACCGGATGACCTTCCGGAATACGGGCAAAGGTATTCATCAGGACTTTCTGTTCCAGGAAATCGGTTTTAATATCCGCTACCCATTTGTACAGCAATTTGGATACAAAAATGATTTTAGCCTCCGAGTGTTCCAGAATATTTTGGATTTCCGGGGTATTGAATCCCGGCAGAATCGGCACTGCAATAGCGCCTATCTGGGCAATAGCGAATTGAGTGATTCCCCAATTGGGCATGTTTGCACTTAGAATGGCTACTTTATCGCCTTTTTGGATTCCGGATGCAATGAGATAGTTGGATATGGAAAAAACTTCGTTATAGAAGTCCTGGTAAGTGCGTCGTCCGCTTTGAACAAAGTTCAAAGATAAATTATTTTTGAATTTGGAGCAACTGTTGGAAAGCAGTTGTGGTAAAGTCAATCTCTTTAAGAACATTCTAATTTAGCTTGCAATTTATCTGCAAAGATACAATTTTTCTTTGGAATACAGAATCAGTTCCGTTAAATATGCTGAAAATAATTGAAAGACAAAGCCTTTTCACGCAGTTTCAGGTTTGGGAAATGGTCCTGAAAATCGTGAAAAGGCTAATCAGTAGAGAATAAGTGGGTTTTATTTCCGGGGAATATCTTTTAAGGTGGCTTTTAAATATTCCCAGAATTTTGCGACCGAAGGTATGTTTGCCCTTTCATCGGGAGAATGGGGGGAACATAAAGTCGGTCCGAAAGAAATCATATCCCAATTGGGGTATTTAGAGCCAAGAAGTCCGCATTCCAGCCCGGCATGAATGGCCATGATTGCCGGTTTTTTCCCGTACAATTTTTCATAGACATGCTGCATTTCGTGGAGGATAGCTGAGTCGGGATTAGGTTTCCAGCCCGGATAAGCTCCGTCAAAACTTATTTCGTCAGCATCGGCCAGTTCAAAGACAGCCTGTATGGATTGGGCCAGTGCTTCTTTGGCGGTTTCTACGGAAGAGCGCAGTAATGTTTTGATGAAAATTTTTCCGTTTTCGGATTGTACGATAGCCAGGTTATTTGAAGTTTCCACTGTATCGGGCATTGAGTCAATCATCCGGACAGCTCCGTTCGGGCAGGCCAGAATAGAATTGATGAGCCGGAATTGGGTACATGTGTCTATGACGAAGGCCGGCATACCGGTGTTTTCTGCAATGAGTTGCAGATTGGGTTCTTTAGCTCCCAATTCAGCTTTGTAAATAGCTTCAGCTTCTTTTAATGCAGCTTCCAGACGGGCGGTATTGGCTGCAGGCAGAATAACAACGGCAAAAGATTCTCGTGGAATGGCATTTCGTAAAGTTCCTCCACTGATACTGGCCATTCGTAATCCGAGGTCTTTGGTGTAAGTTTTAAGAAAGCGGAATAACAATTTATTGGAATTGCCCCTGCCGAGGTTGATGTCCATTCCGGAGTGGCCTCCTTTCAGTCCTTTTACTCCGATGCGATAGGCTTTACTATCGGCCGGTACGTTTTCTTCCTTGTATTTGAATTGGATGGTGGAGTCTATACCGCCGGCGCAACCGACATATAATTCACCTTCGGTTTCCGAATCGAGGTTCAAAAGAATTTCTCCCTTCAGCATACCGGCTTTGAGTCCGTTGGCTCCGTCCATTCCGGTTTCTTCGGTGGAGGTGATTAATACTTCCAGAGGCCCGTGGGGAATGTCAGTAGAGGTCAGGATGGCCATACAGGCTGCCACGCCTATACCATTATCTGCTCCGAGGGTAGTGCCTTTGGCTTTTACCCATTCTCCGTCAATGTAAGTTTCAATCGGGTCGTTTTCAAAGTCGTGGACTGTATCTTCATTTTTCTGAGGAACCATATCCAGGTGACCTTGCAAAATGACGCCTTTCCGATTTTCCATTCCCGGGGTAGCCGGTTTTGTCATAATGATGTTTCCGGTTTCATCTATTTTTGCTTCGATGTGGTTTTCTTCGGCCCATTCGAGCATGAATTTCCGTGCTTTTTCTTCATGATTGGAGGGGCGCGGTACTTGTGTCAGCTTATAAAAATTCTGCCATATTTCTTTGGGTTGCAGATCTTTGATAGAGTTCATATTTTTTATAATATAAATGGTTATTATTGCATACGTTCTTTGAGGTACTTTACGAAACGGCTGTATAGTTGAAGGGTGGTATTCCCTCCGTTGATGTTGTGGTTCCGGTTGGTATATATGGCCATGTCGAATTGCTTGTTGGCCTGTACCAGGCGTTCGCTCAGTTCGTACGTATTTTGTACGTGAACGTTATCATCGGCGGTTCCGTGACAGAGCAAGAGGTTTCCTTTCAGTTGCCCGACGTAATTCATCGGAGAATTTTCGTCATATCCTTTTTCGTTTTCCTGCGGTGTGCGCATGTACCGTTCAGTATAGATAGAGTCGTAATAGCGCCAGTTGGTTACCGGAGCAATGGCAATAGCGGTAGAAAATACATCGTGTCCTTTCATGATACACAGGGAAGACATAAATCCTCCGAAGCTCCATCCCCAGATGCCGACACGCTGAGCATCAATATCCGGTTGTTCTGCCAGGTATTTGGCTGCTGCGATGATGTCGTCACTTTCCAGTTTCCCGAGTTGTCTGTAAGTGCATTTCCGGAATTCTTCTCCCCGGGCTGCAGTGCCCCGGGGGTCTATGCAGGCTACTGCGAAACCTTCCTGAACCAGGTAGTTGAGCCAACTGATGCTCCAGGAGTTTCTTACTTGCTGGGAATTAGGACCACTGTATTGGGTAATTAATAAAGGATATTTTTCTCCGGCCTTGCTGTTGAGCGGTTTCATAATCCAGGCATTCAGCATGGTTTTTCCGTCGGCAGCAGGAATTTGTATGTATTCTCTTTTTGCCAGATTGTATTTCCGGGTTGTCTCCCGGACCTGTTGGTTGTCTTCCAATACCCTGACCGTTTTGCCTTTGGCGTTGTATAATGTGATTACCGGGGGCATATCACTGTTGGAGACGGTATTGATATAGTAATTGAAGTTTTTGCTGAAACTGACTTCGTTCCATCCTTTGGTGGGGGTCAGTTTCTTTTTCAATCCTTTTTCATTGATGCTGTAGATGTATTTTTCTAAAGGAGATTCTTCGTAGGAAGAATAGTAAAATAATTTGCGGGCAGGGTCATAGCCGTAGAAGTTGGCTATGTCGTAATTTCCTTTGGTGAGTGCTTGTTTTTCTTTTCCGCTGATGTCGTACAGGTATAGGTGCATGTATCCGCTTTTCTCACTGGTGATGACGAATTGAGTTCCGTTATCCAGAAAAACCAGGTTGTCGAAGTTGCTTTCGTCGATATAGTATTTATTTTCTTCCCGATAGAGAGGAGTGGCAGAACCTACTTTTGCATTGGCTAAAAGGATTTCCATTTTGTTTTGATGGCGGTTCAGGCGTATGATGGCCAGTTTTTTAGGGTCTTTGGTCCAACGGATACGCGGAATGTAGATGTCTTCCTCTTCTCCGGTATCCATTTTCAAGGTGGTGCGGTCGTTTACATCGTAGACATACACGGATACTTTAGAATTTTTTTCTCCTGCCTTCGGGTATTTATAGCTGTAGTTGGAGGGATAGAGTTCGTTTTCTTTCAGGGAAGGATTACGGCCTTCGAACATATTCATCTGAAATTCCCGGACTTCTGCTTCGTTGAATTTGATGTAAGCCAATGCCGAACCGTTGGGAGCCCATTCAAATGCTTTGTTGAAGGCGAATTCTTCTTCATATACCCAGTCTGGTGCCCCATTGATGATGTAGTTGTATTTTCCGTCGTTGGTAATTTGACGTTCCGAACCGAAGCGGAGGTCGTGGATGAAAAGGTCGTTATCCCGGACGAAAGCTATCCGGCTGCCGTCGGGAGAAAAGGTGGCCAATCGTTGGCTGCCTCCTTCCGACAAAGGTTTGATTTCTTTGTTTTTAAAGTCAAAAACATAATAATCAGCTGTAAATGAACGCCGGTAAATGGTTTTTTTGTTCGTGCAGAGCAGTATCCGGCTTTCGTCGGCATTGAATTCGTAATCGTTGATGTATTTGACCGGGCAATTTTCCAATTTATTCAAATCCAGGAGGGTTTGTACCGGAAGTCCCGTTTTGTAGCTGTATTTCACTATCTGGCTTCCATTTCCTTCAAGCAGGGTGTAATGTTCTCCGTCATTCATGGAACGTAGTCCATAGACTCCCTTGGTGTAAAAGGTTCCGTTTACAAATAGATCGTTCAGGCTTAATTTTTGCTGTGCAGATAATGAGCTGCAAAAAAGAATGATTGCCAGTAGAATTTCAGAAAATTTTCTCATAGTCGTTTTTCATCATTTAAATCACCTTCTTTTACCTTTCTTTTGCAGTGTGTTGTTTTTCAATGGTTTGCAAAATATAGGAAAAGATAAGTATTTCAGGTATATTATCTTTAGTTTTGCGTTTCCAAAGGTTTGAAAAAAAACTTGCTTTTGCAAATGTTTGCGGGAAATAGATTGGGTTTGCCTTTTACCTTTTGCCTTAATTTATTACCTTTGCCATCTGAATTTAAGAATATCGGCCAATATGCATTTTTCTCTTTCGGCGAAAGATAAACGAAGTAAAGCGCGTTGTGGGGTACTGACGACTGCTCACGGGGAGATTCACACCCCTATATTCATGCCGGTGGGCACAGTGGGTTCTGTGAAGGCAGTTCATATGCGAGAGTTGAAAGAAGACATCGGGGCTGAGATTATATTGGGAAATACTTATCATCTTTATTTGCGTCCGGGGACAGAGATTTTGCAGGAAGCTGGCGGATTGCACCGGTTTAACGGTTGGGACCGGCCTATTTTGACTGACAGCGGGGGATTTCAGGTTTTTTCCCTGACGGACACCGGGCGGAAAATTACGGAAGAAGGAGTTACTTTCCGTTCCCATATTGACGGTTCCAGGCATTTGTTTACTCCGGAAGGGGTGATGGATATCCAACGTAAGATCGGGGCTGATATTGTGATGGCTTTTGATGAGTGTCCGCCGGGGACCAGTGATTATAAATATGCCAAAAGCTCGTTGGAATTAACACAGCGATGGTTGGAGCGTTGTGTGGCCCGTTTTGACGGAACGGAGCCGCTTTACGGATATGAGCAGGAATTATTTCCTATTGTTCAGGGATGCGTTTACCGGGATTTAAGGGAGAAGGCAGCTGAGCATGCTGTTTCTCTGAACCGGGCGGGATATGCAATCGGTGGTCTTGCTGTTGGAGAATCAGCGGAAGAGATGTATGATATGATAGAGGTGGTAAACCGGATTTTGCCTGAAGATAAACCGCGTTATCTGATGGGGGTGGGTACTCCGGAGAATATCCTGGAAGGGATTGAGCGGGGTGTGGATATGTTTGATTGTGTGATGCCGACACGTAACGGCCGGAATGGTATGCTTTTCACTACCGAGGGGACGATTAATATCCGGAATCAGAAGTGGGACCGGGATTTTTCTGCGATTGACCCAGGCGGTTTATGTTATGCGGATACGGAATATTCGAAGGCTTATTTGCGCCATCTGATTAAATCGGATGAAATTCTGGGGCTTCAGATTTGTTCTATCCATAATCTGGCATTTTATCTTTGGCTGGTGAAGGAAGCCCGCCTTCATATTGAGAAAGGGGATTTTGTAGACTGGAAATCGGGAATACTTCCCAAAATAACACGAAGGCTCTAATCCGTGAAATGAATGATGATAGATGAAGAAACTGGATTTATATATTATTCGGAAGTTTTTAGGAACATTTTTCTTTTCTTTGATTTTGATCTTATGCATTGTTGTGATATTTGATCTTTCAGAGAAACTGGAAAGGTTTATAGAAAACGAAGCTCCGGTAAAGGCTATTATTTTCGATTATTATCAGAATTTCATTCCTTATTTCGCCAATGTTTTTTCTTCTCTGTTTACTTTTATTTCGGTGATTTTTTTCACTTCTAAAATGGCTTATGACAGTGAGATTATCGCTATTCTGAGTACAGGAATCAGTTTCCGGAGGCTGGTGTTGCCCTATTTGATTTCTGCCGGAGTAATTGCGGGACTTTCTTTTTTGCTGGGTGCTTTTATTATACCCAATGCCAATGAGAAAAGAATAGAGTTTGAGAAGCATTATATGGGGAAACGGTATTCGAATACAGAACAGAACATTCATCGTCAGATAGCTCCCGGTACATATATCTATATGTCTTCTTATTCTGTGGTTTCTAATATCGGGTATGACTTTGCCATTGAAAATTTCCGGGGAGATACGTTGGAGAAGAAGTTGACCTCTTCCCGTATTGTCTGGGACAAGGAACATCGGCGCTGGGTGATTTACAATTGGAAATTGCGGGAGATAGACGGGGAGCAGGAAAATTATCAGACCGGTAACCGTCTGGATACGATAATGCCTTTTCAGCCTTCGGAGTTTGCGGAGAATCCGAAGAAGATCAAGGAGCAATTGACTCTGCCCGAATTGAAGGAATATATCGACCGGATGAAAATGAGAGGAAGTTCGAATGTAATAGAGTTTCAGATTGAGAAATATAAGATGACGGCCAATGCTTTTGCTACTTTTATTCTTACGTTGATAGGGGTAAGTATTTCATCCCGGAAGATCAGGGGTGGAATGGGATTGCATCTGGGTATAGGCCTTCTGATCAGTTTTTCGTATATTTTATTTATGCAATTTTCTACCGTTTTTGCAACAAATGGGAATATGAATCCGTTATTAGCCGTGTGGTTGCCTAATATTTTGTTTGCGATAATCGGAGTGTTTGTATATAGGACGGCACCGAAATAGCTATCAGTAAGATAATTGTAATATAACCTAAAAGATGGAAAGAGATTATAGTAGGAATAAGTTTTCCTATCGGCCCAGAAAAAATGACAGTCGTGAGGACTATCGGGCCAGTAGAACGGATAGACGTGAGAGAATAGCAGGCGGGGAACGGAACGAGCGAAGAGGAGTTACGGACAGGCGAGAGTATACATCCGGAGAGCGGCATGGCAGAGGAGCGGAAGGGGTACGGAATTTTTCCAGAGAGGATTCGAACTGCTATCCCCGGTCGCGGGAGAATAAGCCTTTCCCGGACCGTTTCCGCCCCAGGGAGGAGCGAGAGAAACGCCCCCGCATTTTTACCCGGGGAGAAAAAAATATGCCTCAGAGGGGGGAAGAAAAGCATTTTTATAAACGTAACGAGGAGAAACCTTATGTTTCGGCACGAAAGCAGCGTCCCATTTCTGATGTCGATAAGGAGGAGTTGAGACAAAAACATTACAGCAAAAAGAAAGTTTTACAGCATCGGTTGAAGCGGGAGGATGAAAATACGGAATTGCGTTTGAATCGTTATATCTCCATGGGAGGAGTATGTTCCCGGCGGGATGCGGATGAGTTGATTCTTTCCGGCAGGGTGAAGGTAAACGGCACAGTGGTGCAGACTGTCGGGATTAAAGTCAGTAAAAAGGATGCGGTAGAGGTGGATGATGTGCGGATTTTCCCGGAGAGGAAAGTTTATCTGGTTTTGAACAAACCGAAGGATTATGTGACCACAGTGGAAGACCCTCTGGAGCGTAAGACGGTAATGTCTTTGATTGAAGGAGCCTGTAAGGAAAGGATTTATCCGGTGGGACGACTGGACCGGCAGACAACCGGGGTATTGCTTTTTACCAATGACGGGGATTTGGCTAAGAAACTCACTCATCCGAAATACGACCATAAAAAGATATACCATGTATTTTTGGATAAGCCTTTAATGGAAAAAGATTTGGAGGCTATTGCCACGGGCATTGATTTGGAGGATGGTTTTATAAAGGCGGATGAGATTAGTTATACTTCTCCGGATTGCACGGAAGTAGGGATAGAGATTCATTCCGGAAAGAACCGTATTGTAAGACGTATATTTGAGCATTTGGGCTATGAGATTGTGAAGTTGGACCGTGTCTATTTTGCTGGTATAACTAAAAAGAATATCCTCAGAGGGAGGTGGCGTTTTTTGAATGCCAGGGAAGTGAATATGTTGAAAGTGTATTAGTTTTGAACGGATAACATGGAGGGTGTTTGTGCGTGGTATGCGGTTTATACAGTATCCCGTGGTGAAAAAAAAATAAAAGAGCGTCTTGACAGTCAGGGGATAGAGAACTACCTGCCTTTGCAAACGGAGTATCGGATGTGGAGTTCCCGCCGGAAGAAAGTTTCGGTCCCTTTGATTACGGGGTATATTTTTGTGTATATTTCGGAGGCTGATTTTATTTCTGTGTTGAGGACGCCCGGGGTAGTTTCTTTTTTGAAAGAGAAAGGGAGGGCTATTGTTATACCTGCAGCCCAGATAGAGCGTTTGCGTTTTGCAGAAAACAACTGGGAGGAGCCGATTGAAATTTCTTATGAAGAAATTCCGGAAGGAGCTTTGGTGGAAGTGGTCAGGGGGAAACTGAGCGGATTGCAGGGAGAGATGGTGAAAATTCAGGACAAGTATCGGATGGTGCTTCGTCTGGATCGTTTGGGGTGTGCTTTACTGTCTGTTCCGATCAGTTGCGTTGTGAAAGTGAAAAACTCATAAAAAAAGGTTTTATTATTTGTTTTTCTGTATTTTTGTTCTTGTCATTGTAATGTAGTTCACGATTAAATAAAAGGAAAGTGAGAAGAGTTTTTTTATTGGTGTTTTTTGTCGTTTTTGGAGCAGGTGCTTTTGCTCAGATGAGTGATGAGCAGGTTGTTAATCTGCTGCAAAATGCCCGTAATAAAGGTATGGGGCAGGAGGAAATGTTGTTGATGCTGACTCAGAAAGGGGTGACGAAAGAGCAGTTGCTGAGGATCAAGGAGAAATACACCCAGTCAAAGAATAAACAGGGAGCAGCGGAGACTTTTACGGAGCGGATGCGTGTGAAGGAGAATAATGTCGAGCCTCAGAAGAAGACGGATGAACTGAAAGAGGATAATTCGGAAACGGTGTGGTTGGATTCGTTGGATATGTCCGATGAGATTGAAGTGCAAAAGGTGGAAAAGGAAAAAGAGATTTTCGGGCGGAATATTTTCAATAACCGTTTACTGACTTTTGAACCTAATCTTAATATGGCTACGCCGGAGAATTACGTACTGGGACCCGGGGATGAAGTGATTGTGGATATTTGGGGGGATGCCGAACAAAGTTTCAGACAGCAGATCTCCCCGGATGGGATGGTAACGGATTCTAAAATCGGGCCTGTCTACCTGAACGGACTGACCGTAAAGGAGGCAAATATGCGTTTAAGGAATGCATTTGCTGAAATTTATTCTACGATGAAGGGAGAGCGGCCTACGACTTTTCTGACTATGTCTCTGGGGCAGATTCGCAGCATCCGGGTCAATGTCATGGGAGAGGTGGAGGTACCCGGAACTTATACGTTGCCTTCTTTGGCTTCTTTATTCCATGCTTTGTATAGTGCGGGGGGAGTGAATGACATCGGTTCCTTACGGACTATTCAGGTAAATCGTGGAGGACGCCGGTTGGCGGAGATAGATGTTTACGATTATCTGTTGCAAGGCAAGAATACTCAGGATATTCGTCTGGAAGACGGTGATGTTATTGTGGTTTCTCCTTATCAGAATTTGGTTGAGTTGACGGGTAGGGTAAAACGGCCGATGATTTATGAACTCAAGGATGAGGAGAATATGGAGCAGTTGCTGTCTTATGCCGGAGGTTTCAGGGGGGATGCTTATAAAAAGACATTACGGGTTATTCGTAAAAGTGGCCGGGAATATCAGGTTTATAATGTGGATGAGAGGAATTTTGACCGTTTTGTTTTGACGGACGGGGATGAAGTCAGTGTGGATTCCGTGGTTAACCGTTTTGAGAATAAAGTGGAAGTTAACGGGGCAGTTTTCCGGAGTGGTTTATATGCTTTGGATGAGCAGGTAGGTACGGTAAAACAGTTGATAGACAAGGCGGAAGGAATACGGGAGGACGCTTTTCTTAATCGTGCCGTGTTGTACCGGGAACGTCCTGACCGCTCGCTGGAGGTGGAAGCTCTGGATATTGCCGGCATTATAGAAGGAAAAACAGAGGATATTTCTTTGCGGAAGAATGATGTGCTTTATATTCCTTCGATATTTGATTTGCAGGAGGAATATGTGGTGAATCTGCATGGAGAGGTTGGGGTGCCCGGTACGTATAAGTATGCAACGGGAATGACCGTGGAGGATTTGATTGTTCAGGCCGGAGGATTGAAGGAGGCTGCTTCGGTTGTGAAGGTGGACGTTGCCCGACGGATCAAGAATCCGAAGAGTACTTCCAATGAAAATGTTTTGGCGGAGAATTTTACTTTGACCTTAAAAGACGGTTTGATGGTGGACGGGAAGGATAATTTTGTATTGATGCCTTTTGATGAAGTCTACGTGAGGCGGTCTCCGGGGTATCAGGTACAGCAGAATGTGGAGGTAAAGGGTGAGATCCTTTTCGGAGGGACTTATACTTTGTCTAAAAAAGGAATGCGTTTGTCGGACTTAGTCAGGCAGGCCGGAGGTTTTACTTCGGAAGCTTATGTTTCCGGAGCCCGTCTGACCCGTAAATTGGATGATGATGAACGGGCCCGTCTGGAGTCTTTATTGAAGTTGAGCGAACAAAGCGGTAGGGATTCCGTTGACAAAAAACATTTGGATATAGGCGATCATTATTATGTGGGGATTGATTTGAAAAAGGCAATGGAATCTCCGGGCTCTGAATATGATATTGTGTTGCGGGAGAATGATGTGTTGTTTGTGCCGGAATATGTAGGTACAGTGAAAATCAGTGGAGCTGTGATGTATCCGAATACAGTTGTTTATGAGAAAAATGTTCCGTTGAAACATTATATCAGCCAGGGAGGAGGGTTTGCTGACAGGGCTAAGAAGCGAAAAGTTTTTATTGTTTATATGAACGGTATGGTTGCGAAGGCTAAAAATGGCAGAAGATCTCAGGCAGCTCCGGGATGTGAGATTATCGTACCGATGAAATCTGCCAAAAAACGAATCGGATTAACTGAGATTATGGGTATTGCCAATTCTACGACTTCTATGGCTGCTTTGGTAACTTCTATTATTAATAGTACGAAATAATTCTTATGGCAAATCAAATCGAGAATCGAGCAGAAAATGAGATAGACCTGATAGAAGTGTTCGGTAAACTTTGGGACAGACGTAAGTTTATCCTGAAAATAACCGTTGGTTTTATGGTTTTTGGGGTCTTGGTGGCTTTATTTTCGTCTAAAGAATATACGGCGGGTTGTACTATTGTCCCTCAGACCGGAGAGAAAGCGAGTACAAGCGGTTTGGGCGGATTAGCGGCTATTGCCGGAATCAATCTGGGAAATATGAGTACCAGCGATGTGCTGTCTCCCAAAATTTATCCGAAGGTATTGGCCAGTGTTCCTTTTCAGAAAGAATTGATGCGGACGCCGGTGAAGTTTGAAGGGATTGAAAGTCCTGTTACTCTGATGGATTACTATACTGATGAACGGTATAAAAAGTTTTCTTTTGGGGGCATGGTTCTGAAGTATACGATTGGTTTGCCGGGAGTGATTATCCGGGCTATCCGGGGAGAACGTCCCGATCCTGTGGTGGAAACAGGTGATAGTAAAATACAGACTTTGTCTAAAGAGGAATATGAGTGTAGTAAGATTCTGAAGGGGAATGTGTCTGTGGTCTTGAATGAAAAAGAAGGTTATGTAACAATTGCGGCAGTTATGCCTGAGCCTTTGGCTGCTGCTCAGGTTGCTGCTCAGGTGCAATCTATGCTCCAGCATTATATTACCGAGTTTAAAATAGAGAAAGCCCAGGCTCAGCTTGATTTTGTCGAGGGGCGCTTCAAAGAAGCGAAAGAGCAATTTGAGCAGAAACAAGAGGAATTGGCTGTTTTTCAGGATGCCAACCGAAATTCAGCTTCTGCTGCCGCCCGTGCCATGGAAGAAAGGCTTTCCAATGAATACAATGTTGCTTTAGGAATATACAGTGAATTGGCAAAGCAAAGGGAACAGGCCGGAATCCAGGTAAAAGAGAATACTCCGGTATTTACGATTGTGGAACCTGTGACGGTACCGACTGAGTGTTCCAAACCCAAACGGGGACTTATTTGTGTGGCTTTTACTTTCTTAGGTATATTTTCGGGAATCGCCCTGGTATTGGGATTGCCTTATGTCGCCCAGTTGACTGGCACGAAGCGATTGGCAGGCTGGTTGCCCGGACCAGAGAAGGAAAAGGTGTAAAAAATACGGTATTTATATACATATTAACATTGAATGTTGGGAGTCTTTTATTTATGCTGGCAGCTCCGGTCAGTTGCTCCGACATTGTAAACCGTTCTTTCACTGCTCTTGGGGACCGACCAGTGGGCGTCGCGGAACAATATCATGGGTTGTGTGCAAAGATGTATATAAATACCTATATTAAGTAATAAAGTAAGATGAGAAATGAAGAAGTCGATTTAATCGAAGTGCTTGTTAAATTGTGGGGGCGTCGCCGGGTGATTTTGTGCTGTTCTTTGGTGTGTTTGGTTGTTGGTGCGGCGGTTGCTTTTTTTTTACCGAAAGTATATACAGTAGAATGTACGCTGGGATTGGAGGTAGAGGATAATACCACACGAGTCAGTGTGGAGGGGATGTCTGCGTTTCAGACTATGAATATGGATGAGGGCCGTTATTCCCGGCTTATTACTCCCGGGATGTATCCTGATATTCTTTTCAGTGTTCCTTTTCAAAAAGAATTGATTTATACGCCTCTTTTTTCAGACAAAGAAGGAAAGTTTATCTCTTTCTATGAGTATTTTCTCCGGCATAATAGTTTGAAAGAGGAAGCAGAGGAAAAATCTGGGAATGCACTGGAAAATCCGGTAATAAAATTGACAGCCTTGGAAAAGAGTTGCTTAGATTATTTGAGAGAACGGATCGAAGTGAAGGTGAATAGCAAAGAGAGAAATCTGAAGTTGAAAGTAACCTTGCCAAAGCCTGAAATTGCAGCCGGTTTGGCCCAACAGATTCAGGAGATGTTACAGGTATATATTACGCGTTTCAGAGTGGCTAAGGCCCAGGCGGCCCTTGATTTCATAGAAGAGCGATATAGTGAGGTGAAAAACGAACTGGCCAAAAGACAGGAGGCGTTGATCGGATTTAAAGAGAAGCATGATAACCATCGTTCTCTTCAATATGAAGTTGAGGAGAAAATATTACTGAATGAGTATGAGTTGTTTTTCGGTCTGTATTCAGATATTGTGAAGCAACGTGAAAAAGGGAAGATTCAGGTCAAGGAAAATATGCCCGTACTGACGGTGATTGAACCGGTTGTTTTGCCTACTGTTCCGTCAAAACCGCAGAAAATGCTGATTATGGCGGTTTCTCTCATTTTAGGTCTTTTTCTTAGTTGCGGATGGGTTTTATGTCAGCCTTTATTTGCTGAGTTTTCGTCTTACAGAAAGAAAGCTCCTACTGTTTCCATCGGACGGGTGAAGAAGATTTCATGAGACCATCTTAAAATTCTGGTTGCCCTATACTATATTGATTGTATAACCATGTTGGGAGGACACTCCGTCGGTCAGCACCTCCTGAATGATTATAATTTTAGAATACCTCCAGGACTTTCTAAATTATTTTCGATTGACAGGTTTGATTTGTTTAAAAAAGTTGTTTTGAGGAGTGAAACAGGAATAAAGAATATTTTTATAACTTTTTTAAAGCGAAAAAGAGGGGTTGTTTTATAAAAGTATGTATTTTTGTAAAAACGACTTGTGAGAAAATTGTTGGTTGTAATTTTTAGGAAAGATGCTGAGTTTTTTACCAGATAATTTAAGATTTGTTTTTTCCATCATATTGGCTTTACTAATTGGTTGGAATCTTCGGATCCCGGTATTTAAAATAGCTATATTGAGGAATTTTGTCGATAAGCCGAATAAACGTTCCTCTCATACGGGTTGTGTTCCCAATATCGGAGGAATTGTGGTTTTTCTGGCATTTTTGTGTTCTTTCCTGATTTTTGTGAGGTTTAATGTCCAGAATGAATTTCAGTATGTTGTATTGGGGGCGATATTGATTTTTCTTGTCGGTATTTACGACGACTTGCTGGAAATATCTCCCCGTAAAAAAGTGAAGGGTGAGATGTTGGGGGTATTGGCATTGATTATCGGAGGGGGATTTTACCTGAGTAACTTGCATGGATTTCTGGGATTTGATGTGATTTCTCCCTGGGTGGGAGTTCCGTTGACTTTTATTGGATTGGTAGGTTTGATTAATGCCATTAATCTGATTGACGGAATTGACGGTTTATGTTCGGGAGTTGCATTGATGGATTGCATGTTTTTCGGTTTCTGTTTTTATTATTTCGGCAGTATAGAATATACTTTGATGTGCGGTGTGCTGAGTGCTTCTATCGTACCTTTCTTTTTTGTGAATCTTTTCGGGAAGCGTTCGAAGATGTTTATGGGAGATTCCGGAGCACTTATGGTCGGTTTTTTGTTGGGTGTTATGGCCATCAAGTTTTGTGAAGTGGATGTTGCTGTGCGCGGAACTTTTTCTGTGGGTGCTGCTCCGGGGGTTGTTTTTAGTGCTTTGGCCATACCTATTCTGGATACGCTGCGTCTTTTTGTGGCTCGTTCTCTGCGGGGAGCTTCTCCCTTTTCACCGGATAGGCGGCATTTCCACCATAAATTGTTGATTATTTATGATGGAGTGCACCGGAAAGCTACTTTTACCATATTGATTTTGAATCTGGGATTTATTTTATTCGGTCTGTGCGGCAGGAATTGGCCCAATGAGGTATTGGTGGTAGCTGATATTGTTTTGTTTTCTTTGATGTTTTATATTGTTGATTTTATATCCAAAAGAAAGTTGGCCCGGCAAAATGCCAGATAAAAGTAAAAAATAATTTATATTTGATACCCGGAACGATTTCCGGGTTTTTAATTTTATAGAGACACAAATATGAAAGGGATTATATTAGCCGGTGGTTCAGGTTCTCGTTTATACCCCATTACGAAGGGGATTTCCAAGCAATTGTTACCAGTCTATGACAAGCCGATGGTTTATTATCCCCTGTCCGTATTGATGCTGGCTGGTATCCGGGATATATTGGTTATTTCAACTCCTCAGGATTTACCTTCTTTCCGGCGTCTTTTGGGGGATGGTCAGAGTTACGGTATTCGTCTTTCTTATGCTGAACAGCCAAGTCCGGGCGGTTTGGCCCAGGCTTTTCTTATCGGTAAGTCTTTTATTGGTGAAGATTCGGTTTGTCTTGTTTTAGGAGATAACATATTTTACGGTCAAGGTTTTACGAAGATGTTACAGGATGCCGTCAAAGCGTCAGAGCAGGAAGGAAAAGCCACGATCTTCGGTTATTATGTGAATGATCCGGAGCGATATGGTGTGGCGGAATTTGACGAAGAAGGAAAAGTAAAGAGCATAGAAGAGAAACCCTCGCATCCCGCTTCAAACTATGCCGTGGTGGGGTTGTATTTTTACCCGAATCGCGTTGTGGATATAGCGGCTTCTATCATACCTTCCCAGCGTGGGGAGCTGGAAATTACGGATGTGAACCGGGTATTTCTGGAGCAGGATATTTTGCAGATGAAATTGTTGGGACGTGGCTTTGCATGGCTGGACACGGGGACTCACGACTCTTTATCGGAGGCTTCTACGTTTATTGAAGTGATAGAAAAGAGGCAGGGGTTGAAGATTGCCTGCTTAGAAGAGATTGCTTTCCGGAAAGGATGGATTGGGAAAGAGCAGTTGGAGGTTTTGGCAGAGCCGATGAAGAAAAATCAGTATGGACAATATCTTTTGAATTTACTGGCATGAAAATAACGGGGACGGAAATAGCCGGGGTCTGGGTATTGGAACCTTGTGTTTTCAGAGACGAAAGAGGATATTTTTTTGAAAATTTTTCCCGGCGGATATTTGAAGAGACTATCGGAAAGGTTGATTTTGTACAGGAGAATGAGTCGTGTTCGTCTTACGGGGTCGTAAGGGGATTGCATTATCAACTGCCTCCCTATACCCAGGCAAAGTTGGTGAGGGTGGTAGAAGGACGTGTATGGGATGTGGCTGTCGATTTGCGTAAAGGTTCTGCAACTTTCGGGCGTTATCTGGCAGTGGAACTTTCCGGAGAAAATAAAAAGCAGTTTTTTATACCCCGCGGTTTTGCCCATGGGTTTGCTGTGTTGAGTGAGGTGGCTGTATTTCAATATAAGTGTGATAATTATTATGCTCCGGAGGCTGAGGGAGGAATCCGTTTTGATGATCCGCAACTGGGAATAGACTGGCGGGTGGAGCCGGAGAAAAGGATACTTTCAGAGAAGGATTTGAGGCTGGAGGGTTTTGATAGGGCGTTTGTCTTTGAGGAAAATGGATTATAATTTGTTTTGTCTTATCGGTAGTTTATGGCAAATATATTAGTAACCGGAGCAAACGGGCAACTGGGTTCTGAGTTGAGAAAGAAAGGTTTTTCTTTCCTGGATGAGGTATTCTATACAGATAGGGATGAGTTGGATATAACCGACTATGAGCGTGTTGAAAGGTTCGTAAAATCCAGGGAAATAGATACAATTATCAATTGCGCTGCTTATACGGCAGTCGAGAAGGCTGAAGATGAATCCGGACAAGCGGTCCTTCTGAATGTTCACGGTGTGGCAAACCTGGCTCAGGTAGCGAAGAAAGAGAATTGTTTGTTGATCCATCTTTCAACAGACTATGTGTTTGACGGGAAAGCGACGGAGCCTTATACAGAGAAGGCTGTTACCGGTCCGCTGAGTGTTTATGGGAAAACCAAACGGGCCGGGGAAGAAGCGATTCTGCAATCCGGTTGTTTTTATATGATTATCCGTACTTCCTGGTTGTATTCGGTGACGGGCAATAATTTTGTAAGGAATATTTTAAGTCTGGCAAAAGAACGCCCTGAAATTCAGGTGGTTCAAGACCAGATAGGTACCCCTACTTATGCCGGAGACCTGGCAGCTGCAATTGTTGCTATTATGGAGAATGACGAGCGCATAGAGCATGAAGGGATATATCATTACAGTAATGATGGTGAATGTTCCTGGTATGATTTTGCAACGGAGATTGTCCGGCAGAGTGGTCTGGATTGTAAGATTCAGCCCATCGCCACTGCAGCATATCCGGGTAAGGCCGTGCGGCCTGCTTATTCGGTATTGGATAAGAGTAAAATCAGGAAGGTATTCGGGGTAACGGTACCGGACTGGAAGGAAGCGTTGGGAAGAATGCTGAAGGAGATGCAGAGTTTTTGATGGAAATACGGAAAATGGATGATTTTCTTTTAGTTGGATATGAAGAATATTTTAATTACCGGAGGGGCCGGCTTTATCGGTTCTCATTTGGTCCGGTTCATGGTTTGTAAATACCCGGAATACCGGATTATTAATTTGGATAAATTGACTTATGCCGGGAATCTGGAGAATTTAAGGGATATTGAGGAAATGCCGAATTATGTGTTTGAAAAGGCAGATATTTGTGATTTTCCGGTTGTGCAGAGCCTGTTTTCAAAATATGAGGTAGAGGGAGTGATTCACCTGGCAGCAGAAAGCCATGTGGACCGTTCTATTAAGGAACCCTTTGCTTTTGCACAGACCAATGTCATGGGGACTTTGTCTTTGTTGCAGGCGGCCAGGTTGGCCTGGGAAGGAAAATGGGAAGGAAAGTTGTTTTATCATGTTTCTACCGATGAGGTGTATGGGGCTTTAGAACCGGGTGAGGGATTGTTTACGGAGATGACCAAATATAGTCCGCATTCACCTTATTCTGCTTCCAAGGCTGCTGCAGACCATTTTGTCAGGGCTTATCATGATACGTACGGATTACCGGTAAAAATTTCCAATTGTTCGAATAATTACGGAGCTTATCAATTTCCGGAAAAGTTAATCCCGTTGTTTATCAATAACATCCGTCATAATAAGCCGTTGCCGGTATATGGGAAGGGTGAGAATGTGCGGGACTGGCTTTTTGTGGAGGACCATGTGCGGGCTATTGATTTGATTTTTCATGCAGGAAAGAACGGTGAGACTTATAATATCGGAGGTTTTAATGAATGGAGGAATATTGATTTAATCCGGATCTTGGTAGAGGTTACCGACCGTTTGTTGGGGCGTCCGGAAGGAGCTTCCCTGGGTTTGATTACTTATGTACCGGACCGTGCCGGACATGATTTGCGTTATGCGATAGATTCCACCAAATTGAAGAATGAATTGGGGTGGGAGCCTTCTTTGCAATTTGAGGAGGGGATAGAAAAAACCGTGAGGTGGTATCTTGACAATCCGGAATGGTTGGATAAAGTGACCAGCGGAGAGTATCAGAAATATTATGAAATGATGTATAAATAAAAGGGCAGGATATGCCCGGCTGTTTTTATAAGATTTACGGTTGAAATGAATATTGCCGAAGCTCAGACTTTGTGTTTGCAGAGAAATATACCTTTCTACTCTTACCGTTTGCCCGGAATGAGGGAGGTACATTGGGGAGCCCAATTGCAGGGAGAAGTTGCAGAATTCAAGGAGATGAGGGGACAGGAGGAGGGATTTGTCATTGTTCCTTTCCGGGAGTCGCCCCGGGATCCTGCCTTGTTTATACGTCGGGATTTGGCTTTTGTCGATGAGTGCAGGATACCGCATGCAGCCGATTTGTTGAAGCAACACCGGAGGGGAGCAGTGTGGAATAAGGGGCCTTTGCCCGGAGTCAGTCAGGCGGAGTACTATCGTCAGGTGACCGCTGTGATTGATATTTTAAAACGAGGTGAGGTTTCTAAAATGGTATTATCGCGGAGTATACAGGTGGAGGCCGAAGCACTTCGTTTGGCACCTGTATGGTTTGAGAGATTGGCCGGCCGTTATCCGGAGGCTTTTGTGTTCTTGGTATCCGTTCCGGGAGTGATGGCATGGATGGGGGCTTCTCCGGAAATCTTTCTCCGGCAGGGTGCAAAAGGAATGGAAACGATGGCTTTGGCCGGTACCCGTGCCTGTGGTACAGGGGGCGCATGGGGTGAGAAAGAGACGGAAGAGCAGCAGATTGTCAGTCGTTATATCGGGGACCTGCTGGATGGGTTTGGAAAGTGGGACGTGAAGGGTCCTTTTACCAGGAAGGCCGGAAAGATAGAACATTTATGTACCGCTTTTTTTCATGCCGGGCACTTATCCCGGGAGGATGCCGACTGCATCAGGAAGCGACTGCATCCGACGCCGGCGGTAGGCGGTTTTCCTGTCCGTCAAGCTTTACAATACCTGGAACAGACAGAAAGGTATAACCGCAGGTATTATGCCGGATATCTCGGGCCGGTTGGAAATACTGACGAGTTTCATTGGTTTGTAAATCTCCGGTGTATGGAAATTTTTCCTCAGGCGGTATCTTTATATGTCGGGGGAGGTATAACCGTTTTATCGGAGCCTCGTAAGGAATGGGAGGAGACGGAATTGAAATCCCGGACCTTGCTGGACATCCTCGCTGATGTTTAAATGAACTTTTAATTTTGTTTTGTTTGTAAGATGGATTCAGGAAGGAATATGGCTGGCTATACTTCTGATAAAGAGGGAATTTATATATTGGTAGAGTTATTGGTGAAGAAAGGAGTAAAAAGAGTGGTGCTTTCTCCGGGGTCACGTAATGCTCCTTTGATTATGGCTTTTGCCAGGGATAAAAGGATAAGGCATTATGTTGTATTGGATGAGCGGAGTGCCGCGTTTATGGCTTTGGGAATGGCGCAGCAGTCGGGGGAGGCGGTGGCGATAGCTTGTACTTCCGGTACTGCCCCGTTGAATTATGGTCCTGCTATTGCCGAAGCTTATTACCAGCGTTTGCCTTTGATTGTGATTACGGCCGACCGGCCTCAGGAGTGGGTTGACCAGGATGATAGTCAGACTATACGTCAGAATGGGGTGTTTGCCAATATTGTAAAGGATTCCTGGCAGGTACCTGCGGAACTCCGGGGAGAGGAGGAGCGTTGGTATGCGAATCGTTTGATAAATGAGGCTATAAACTGTGCTTTGAAGGGCCGGCGGGGGCCGGTGCATATCAATGTCCCTTTACGTGAGCCTTTGTACGGGCAACGTATTTATCCGGAAGAAACGGTGCGGTCAGTAGAATTTTTGGAATCGGCTCCGACTCTGGCTTCTGAAACGTGGGATTCTATTACGGAGCGTTTTCAGGCCTGCCGGAAGGTTATGGTCCTTGCGGGTCTTCACTTGCCTGATTGCCGTTTGAAAGAGAGTTTGGATAAGTTGGCTGCTTTGGATCAGGTGGTGGTTTTATCTGAGAGTCCTGCCAATTTGGGAAGTGGCCGGCATATTGCGACTATTGACAGGGTGTTGGCAACGGTCCAGGAAGAAGAAAAGGCGGATTTGGCTCCGGATTTGTTGATTACTTTCGGTGGACCTTTGATTTCCAGATATGTGAAAGCTTTTTTGCGTCAATATAAGCCTGCAGAACATTGGAGTGTAGATTGCAGCGAGTGTCCGGCTGATACTTTTAAGGCATTGACTTCTCATATACATTTGGAAGCTGCTGATTTTTTTTCTGCTTTGGGTGAGCGGGTGAAAGGGAGGGAGAGTGATTATGCTCTTCGCTGGAAGCAGAAGAAGGAGGTGGCTGCTTTTCGTCATGAAGAGTTTGCCCGGTTGGCAGGATGGTGTGACTGGAAAGCTTTTTCCCTGATATGGCCTGCTATTCCTGCAGGTACGGCTTTGCAACTGGCTAACAGTACTCCCGTTCGCTATGCCCAGTTGTTTACCTGTTCCCGGGTGGTGCGGGTAGACAGTAACCGGGGAACCAGCGGAATTGACGGTTCTACTTCCACGGCGGTTGGTGCATCGGTAGTGAATGCGGGAATGACTTTGCTGGTGACGGGGGATATGAGTTTCCTTTATGATTCCAATGCCTTGTGGAATCCGTATATTCCTGCGCGTTTAAAGATTATTGTGATGAAGAACGGCGGGGGTGGAATTTTTCGCTTTATTCCCGGGCCTTCGGGATTGGAAGAGCTGGAAGAGTGTTTTGAGATGACGCAAAAGGTGGATGTGGAAGGTTTTGCCCGCTTGCATCATTTCCGTTATTTTTATGCATCGGATGGGGACACCTTAGGGAAGGTATTGCCTGAATTTTTTGCAGAGACGGAGTTGCCGGCAATTCTGGCTGTAGAAACTCCCGGGCGTGAGAATGCTGAGATGTTGAGAGCATATTTCGGGAAATTGCAGCATGGATAAATGTGATATGAAGATTGTGTATATTTACAAATGATAAACGATATGGGAAGAGAATGGAAAACAATTAAAGAATACGAAGATATCGAGTTCGGTTTTTTCGAAGGTATTGCAAAAATCACGATTAACCGGCCCCAGGTGTATAATGCTTTTCGTCCGCAAACGAATAAGGAAATGTTGGATGCGATGCATATTTGTCGTGAACGGAATGATATAGGCGTGGTGGTACTGACCGGAGCCGGGGATAAGGCTTTTTGTTCCGGTGGAGACCAGCATGTGAAAGGTGTTGGCGGCTATGTGGATGAAGATGGGGTTCCACGTCTGAATGTTCTGGATTTGCATAAAGCAATTCGCTCTTTGCCTAAACCTGTGATAGCGATGGTGAATGGTTATGCCATAGGTGGCGGGCATGTGTTACATGTTATTTGTGACCTGACTATTGCTTCTGAAAATGCCCGGTTCGGACAGACCGGCCCCAAAGTGGGCAGTTTTGACGGAGGTTTCGGTTCTTCCTACCTTGCCCGTTGTGTCGGACAGAAAAAGGCCCGGGAAATCTGGTTCCTTTGCCGGCAATATACCGCAAAAGAAGCGGAAGAAATGGGAATGGTAAATAAAGTGGTGCCATTGGAACAATTGGAGGATGAGACCGTGGATTGGTGTAAGACGATTATGAAACGCAGTCCGATGGCTATCCGGATGATTAAGCGGGCATTGAATGCTGAATTGGACGGACAGCACGGTTTGATGGAGTTTGCCGGGGATGCTACTTTGATGTATTACTTGATGGCTGAGGCTCAGGAGGGGAAAAATGCTTTTCTGGAGAAACGGGATCCGGATTTTGAGCAATTTCCGAAGTTTCCGTAATTGTTTCTGTTATGCTTAGAGCCTCCTGGCAAAAATATTGTTTACACTTTAAGGAACCTTCCGGAACTTCCCGTGGGATTTTAACCGATAAGGAAACTTACTTTATTCGGATATGGGAAGAGTGTCAGCCCCGGGTTTGCGGGTTGGGGGAGTGTGCCCTTTTCCGGGGATTAAGTGCTGATGACCGGCCCGGGTATGAAGAAAAGTTGCGGGAGGTGTGTTGGCATATCGGCGATGTGACTTCATCCGATTTAAGGGAATGGAGTTCAATCCGTTTTGGTGTGGAGATGGCTATGCGTGATTTGATAAACGGGGGACTTCATCTCTATTACCCATCTCCTTTTACGGAGGGGGAACAGGCGATTGAAATCAACGGTCTTATCTGGATGGGAGACCGGAGTACGATGTTGCGGCGTATACAGGAGAAGCTGACTACCGGTTTTCGTTGTATAAAATTGAAAATAGGGGCTATTGATTTTGATGCTGAATTGTCTCTGTTGAAGTATATCCGACAGAGTTTTAGCCGGGATGAGGTGGAGTTGAGGGTTGATGCCAACGGAGCGTTTGCGCCTTCGGAGGCGTTGGCAAAACTGGGGGCTTTAGCCCGTTTTGAATTGCATTCTGTGGAACAGCCGGTACGTCAGGGGCAATGGGAGATAATGGCCGGGCTGTGCCGGAAGACAGAGGTTCCGATTGCCTTGGACGAAGAGTTGATAGGAGTGGATTTTGCGGACCGGAAACGTTTGTTGCTGGAAACTGTCCGACCTCATTATATTGTCCTGAAACCAGCTTTATGCGGAGGGTTCTCGGGGGCTGAGGAATGGATTCGACTGGCCGGTGAATATCAGACGGGATGGTGGGTGACTTCGGCATTGGAATCGAATATAGGATTAAATGCATTGGCGCAATGGACAGCTACTTTGGGAACAGATATGCCGCAGGGATTGGGAACAGGGCAGTTGTTCACCAACAATTTGCCGTCTCCTTTGGTTCAGGTGGGCTGTCAGTTGAGAATGGAAAAAAATAGTTTCTGAGTTTGCTATGGTACTGCGTTTAAACGGAAAGGAAGTTGTGATTCCTGAACAGTTACATCAGGTGGAAGATGTTGCTTTACGGGATTTTCTGTACGAATGGACCAATGAACAGCCTGATGTAGCGGGTCATACTTCGGGCTCGACCGGTGTACCTAAGGAAATTTGTTTAAGAAAAGAGGATATGCAGGCTTCTGCCCAAATAACCAATGAGTTTTTCGGAATAGGGCAGGCTTCTGTACTTTTGTTGTGTTTATCTGTTTCTTATATTGCCGGAAAGATGATGGTGGTGCGGGCTTTGGAAGCGGGGGCGGAATTATGGTGTGTGCAGGTAAGCTCCCATCCGTTAAGGGAGTTGAGAAATTCCGGATTTTACTTGGCCGGGGGAGCGGAGAAAAAGATAGATCTGGCTGCCATGGTACCTTTACAGGCGGAGGAGACACTGAAGGTTGCTGAAGAAAAGAAAGAATTTATCCGTGTCAGGCAATTGCTGATTGGCGGAGCACCGGTTTCTTCCCATTTGGAGCAACAATTGCAGCTATTGCCTGTGCATTGTTATGCCACTTATGGTATGACCGAAACTGTTTCTCATGTTGCTTTGCGCCGGATGGACGGCCGGAGTGAGTACGATGCTCTTGGGGAAGTCAGTTTTTCATCGGATTGTCGCGGTTGCCTTGTCATTCATGCACCTCATTTGACGGGCCGGAAGTTTGTCACCAATGATATGGTGGAATTGAAAGATGAGCGGCATTTTCGGTGGTTGGGCCGTTATGACCATGTCATTAATTCCGGTGGTATTAAATTTTTTCCGGAGGTGATTGAAGGAAAAATCGCCTCTTGTTTTTCTTGTCGTTATTTCATTACTTCTTTACCGGATGAGCGTTTGGGAGAGCGCATCGTTCTTGTGATTGAGGGTAAGCCGCAGGAGGATGAATCATTGTTGATGAAAAAACTAAAATTATTTCTCGTGGCTTACGAGATGCCGAAGGAAATCCTGTATCTGCCGCATTTCCGGGAAACATTTTCCGGTAAGATTATTCGTAAAATTATCTGACGTTTATTTAGGTATTTATATACAGTTTATTCATTCATTTGTATTCAATATAAGGGTGTTTCCGAAACTTATCCTCTGCTTTGCCGTTATTAAGGTCATAAACCAAACAGAGGAATATGAGAACTTTTAAAAATCGGATGCAGACTTTTGCTATTAAGCAATTATTGAAGTACGTAGAGAGAGATCCGGAGGCCAATGCTTCAAAAGCCTTGAAGCTCATTCGGAAAATAGATATAGACGGAACTTACGGCGAATCCTGGAATGAATTGGAGAAGTGTCTGGAGGACCCGGAGAACAACTGGACCCGCTTGGTAAAAAAAGCTTATACCGAATGGGACCCGCACGTCAGGAAAAAAGTATTTGAAAATTTGATTTGTAATGCGGCCCTGATTGGTAACAGTGCTATAAAGGTGACTTCCAAGAAATACGGGGTGAATGTCCCCTGGACCATTCTGATGGACCCGACTTCGGCTTGTAACCTGAAATGTACGGGATGTTGGGCTGCTGAATACGGGCATCAGATGTCGATGGATTTTGATACCTTGGACCGAATCATCACGGAAGGCCGGGAACTGGGTATTTACATGTATATTTTCTCCGGCGGAGAACCTTTAGTCAGGAAAAAAGATATTATCCGTTTGTGTGAGAAACATCCGGAATGTTATTTCCTGGCTTTTACCAATGGCACATTGATAGATGAGGCTTTTGCGGATGAAATGCTTCGTGTGGGTAATTTTGCTCCTGCCATCAGTGTCGAGGGGTATGAAAAGGAGACTGATATGCGCCGGGGGAAGGGAACTTTTCAGGCTGTTATGAAAGCCATGGAAATATTGAAACGCAAGCACCTGCTTTTTGGAATGTCCACTTGTTATCATCGGCAGAATGTGGAGGTTGTGGGTTCTTCTTCCTATCTTGATTTTATGATAGATAAAGGGGCTGCTTTTGTCTGGTATTTCACCTATATGCCCGTAGGTACTGATGCGGTGCCTGATTTGATGGTGACTCCGGCACAAAGGAAATTTATGTATGAACAAGTCAGGATGTTCAGAAAGACCAAGCCGATTTTCGCTATGGATTTCTGGAATGACGGCGAATATGTCCGGGGGTGTATAGCCGGAGGCCGGTATTATTTTCATATCAATGCCAACGGAGATGTAGAGCCTTGTGCTTTTATTCATTATTCTACGGTGAACATAAAACAGGTTTCTTTGCTGGAGGCTTTGAGATCTCCTTTATTTAAAGCATATCAACAGGGGCAGCCTTTCAATGATAACCATCTGAGGCCTTGTCCTTTGTTGGATAATCCCCATCGCTTGAAAGAAGTTGTGCATGCTTCCCGTGCTTATTCAACGGATATGCTCAAGCCGGAAGATGTGAGTGTCCTGACCGGTAAATGTACTTCTACTGCGGAAAAATGGGCCGTGGTTGCCGATCATATTTGGTATTCCAGACCTGGGAATGGAGAGAAAACACCGGAGGTAACTGACCGTGACGGGCGTAATCCGGAGAAATTTGAAAAAGAACGGAAAGACAGAGAGGCCGGACGGGCTGACCAGAATAAAGAGCGGGAAGAAGAAAAGTTAAAGAAGGAAGAGAAAGCTTTGACTTTGTAATGAGAATTTTTGAAAGATACCGTGGATTCTGCCTCTTTCCGGAGGGCAAGCGCAGGGTTATTTTTTATGTGTTTTAATCAGTACTTTTCGTTCATTCGCCAAGGTGGTGGCAAACAGATAAAGATTGCCACCATCTTTTATTCCTGAACGTTTCCGGATGTCTGCGACGGAAAGGGGAAAATTGCGGGTGGTAAGATTGGCCTGGGGAATCAGCCGGTTTGCCTGTCTGAGCCATTTCCCTGAAAATTCCCAGATATCTTCAATTTCAAAACACCGTCCCGGAAAATCTTCGACAAGAGCGGCGGAGGTGTAAAGATGGCTGTGGCGGTGAAGTTTTTGAATCCCGTACCGCTCTGCAACTAATTTAAAAGCACCGCTTTTGAGTAAAGCTGCATGGGGTTCGTAAAGATAAATACCCGGTTTTCCGGTAGTTATGCAAGGTATTTCTTTTTCTTCTTTCAGGTGGAAGGTAAAAACCGGATTCTTTCGGTCAGGCCGTAAATCTGTTGCAAAAATTTTCACTTCTTCTGCCGGAAGAAAGGGGGGGGTATTTTCTAATATGAAAAGCAATTCCTTGCATTCGTTTTTAACCGAGAGAACATGTATTTCCCGGGTTTCCGGCAGGAGTCTGAGGGTTTCTTCCAAATCGGCCATCGGGGAGATTTTCAGGATTAACCGATTTGTATTCTCTAATAAAAGAGGTTTTAGTTGTAAGATATCCGGTTCGTAATCTGTCAGGGCAAAAGCCCTTTTATTGTCGTTTTGTCGCCGGGCCGGGTCGATATAGAATGTGTCGGCTTTCAGTGTACCGGCTATTTCCCGGATATCCGCATGGACGACCCGGATGTGAGAGGTCCCTAAAATGTCAAAATTATGTCTGGCGGCTTCGCAGTAGTTGGAAAAACGTTCGACATAGGTGGCTGAGGATGCTTTCCGGGCAAAATAGTGACAGTCGACCCCTAAACCTCCCGTGAGGTCGCAAAAACTCCGGCCTTTCAGCAATTGTTGTTTATAAAGTGCGGTTTGCTCTGAAGAACATTGTTCCGCAGACAATCGGGAAGGGTATACCAAATCTTCTTTTGCATACCAGGAAGGCAATTTGTCCTGAATTTGGTGGCGGGCTGTGATTTGTGTGACGGCCCAGGGCATATCTATTTCCGGGAAGCGGGAAGCTGACAGCAGCAAACGGTCGGGGTTGTCGTTAAAGTGTTCCCGGATAAATGATTTTAATGCTGTGGACAAAAACATAGGCTGTCAGATTTGACGGCAAAGATAATGGAAGTCCGGGAGTATGCCAAATGACCGTTATTTCATATCAGGTAATATACTCCTATGCCTGCCAGAAAACCGACCAGGGCTATCCAGGTGATGTGTTTCAGATACCAGAGAAAATTAATTTTTTCCAGTCCCATGACGACTACTCCTGCTGCGGAACCGATAATCAGGATGCTTCCGCCCGTTCCGGCGCAATAGGCAAGCAAATTCCAAAAATCCCCGTCCCGAACAAAACTCATCAGATAGTGTGCATTCGGGAGGTTGGAAGTCACGGCTTCCGTTGTAAGAGGATACATGCCCATCGCTGCGGCAACCAAAGGAACGTTGTCTATGATGGATGAAAGTAAACCGATAAATAAGTTGATGAGGTAGATATTGTGAAGGTGGGTGTTGAGCCAGGAGGCGAAATAATGAAGGATGCCCATTGCTTCCAGTGCGGCTACTGACATCAGAATGCCCAGAAAAAACAGGATCGTGGAGAAATCTACTTTGGATAAAATATCGCTTATCCGGTAGTGCGTACCCGGATTTTTTGCTTGTAACCGGTTATTCAGTTGGTCTGTATAAATCCAGAAAACGCCCAGCGTCAGCATTATACCGGCAAAGGGAGGAAGAGCTGTAACGGATTTAAAAACCGGTACAGCCAGTAAGCAGAGCAATCCGATGACCAGAATTTGATTCCTCAGTTTTTTGTCAGGAACCACAGAAGATTCGTTATTTCCGGAGGAGGGTAAGGAGGAGATGTTTCCTTGTAGGGACAACGAACTTAGGAATACAGGGATTGCCAGGGCGATAAGGCTGGGTAGGAAAATGCTTTTCATAATCCCTCCGGAGGAGATGTTTTCATTAATCCACAGCATGATGGTGGTGACATCTCCGATGGGAGTCCATGCACCTCCGGCATTGGCTGCAATGATAATGATACTTCCGAATATCCAGCGTTCCTGCTGATTGCTGAGGAGTTTTTGTATCAATAACATCATGACGATTGCTGAGGTCATGTTGTCCAGTACGGAGGACATGAAGAAAGTGAGCAGTCCGATCAGCCAGAGGAGTTTCTTTTTGCTTCGGGTGGTGATTCTGCCGGTGATAGCATCAAAACCGTGGTAACTGTCAATGACTTCGACAATGGTCATGGCACCGAGTAAATAAAACAGTATCTCTGAAATATTTCCCAACTGGTCTATGATTTCCAGGTTGGTAATATAATTCCGGATTTGGGTTTGCAGGGGAAGGGCTGCATAGTCCGGATGGGCAGCAATGAATGCCCGGAAAGCGGCTGGGTCGGCAGCAATGATTTGGGAGGGGTCCGAGAATATGTAAAGGGTCCATAAGAGGATTCCCAGCGTTAAGGCTATGGCTGTTTTGTTGATGTGGATTTTGTTTTCCAGGGCGATAAAGAGATAGCCGAGGACAAACACAATGAGCATGGCTGTAATCATATCTTTGAGTGTAAATACTGAACTTGTTGTTGTACGGGGAAATGAAAAAGGATGTTTGTCTTCATTTTGGAAAAAGGGATTTTTTTTCCGGCAGAATGTTTTATATTTGTCCTGGTAAAACCGGAGCAATGAAACGTATTGTTTTAGTCATATTCTTGTTGGGAATTATCGTATGGGGATGGAGTACGGTACGGGAGGACTTGACTCCGGCGGAGGGGACAGAAAATACCCAACCAGTGCCGGCTTCGGAGGCCAGGCAAGATGTAGACCGGCTCATCGGTGTATTGAGAGAGGCCAATCGTTTTGCCGAAGTTTGTGCTATACCTTCAAATTCTGTACCTTCAAATTTAGTCAGGCGTTATCGTCCGGCGGGTTTTCTTTTCGATCATCTGTCTGTTTGTGTGAAAACGGGATTGTACCGGAATTTTAATCTTACCTTAAAAACTTTTCTTGAGCTTTCGCAGGCGTATGCAGCCCATTTGAAGACGATGGGATACTATGTTTATGTTTTGCGAAGGATTATTATTTAATTGTTTTATTTCTCTTCTGGAGATTTGTTCCGGTTGACGATGAAGCGTCCGGAGCAGAAATTTTATGTGTCCGGATCTGACCCGGATTTATTCTTTGTTTTGTTCAACAATTAAATCAATCGTTTTATGGAAAAGTTTAAAAAACTTCAGGAAGATATTCAAGATGCAAGTAATCAGGAGGTTGTAAGAAAAACAGCCGTTTCAGGTGTAGCGGTGGGAATATTGTCAGCAGCTATCGTTTGTGCTATTATCGGAAAAATGTTTGATGACCCTAATTCGGCAGTTCCCACCTTTTTGTTTACTCTGGCTGTTTTCTTGTTTCTCGGCGGGATTATTAAATTGTTTGTCAGCCGTAGTTATTATTTACACCGTCCTTCCCGTAGCCGTTTGCAGGCTTTGACTATTTATTTTGATATTCACGACGGCAATGACTTGCAAACTTGCATGGAGATGAAGAGATTTGATGAATTGTCCCGTTTTAAACGTGAAAAGGACACCGGTGTAAAATTGGAGGCTATGATTGCTTCGAAGGGAGATTTTGCTGCCGTGCAAATTTCAGAGTATATACCGTATACTTATGAAGCTGTTACGCCTGTTATGTGTTTTTACGGAGAAGACGCACGGGCTTTGCGGGCTTCTGTCGGAGCAGTAAAGTGATGTTTTGAGCAAGGGGCAAGTTTGCCTCTTGCTGTTTTTATTTTTTCAGGGTACCGATTTGTTTCTTTACTTTCCGGAGTTCGTTACGGATTAGTTCCATGTCTTTGCGTAAGGTAAGATATTGGTCGTCGTTGTTTTGCAGTTTCCGGAAAATTTCTTTGAGGTAATACAGCTCACCGTTTTCTTTGTTTTCAGACGTTTTATCTTTATCTTCAGGTATTTCCTTGATAATACCTTCTATCAATAATTGTTCGAGGCTAATCTCCAGGAGTTCGCAGATTACTTTTATTTTGGTATTATCTGCCTTTTTTACTTTTCCATTCAGGTAATTGCCTATGGTAGTGGCAGAAATTCCTGTTTTTTGATGAATTGTATATCCTGTTTCTTTTTTGAGCTTCATGAAGTGGAGAAGCCTTTTTTGAATTTCAGGGGTTAATTCCATAGTTTATCATTTTGGTTGCAAAAGTAATATATCTTTTCCATTTTGCCTGTACACAAATATACGGATAATTTATGATATTTTATTGGGTCGGTTCAGGGGAAAAATGACCGTCGGTAAATTAACTTTTTTTTAACCGCCGGTATATGAAAAAAGATAGGATGCGCTCATTAAAATTAATAGTTTTGTATCGAGTTAATAATATTATTTAATAGTTATGGCAGAAAATAATACAGTAGAAAAGATAAAGTGTGTTATTGTGGGTTCGGGTCCTGCCGGTTATACTGCGGCTATCTATGCGGCCCGGGCTAATCTGAAACCGGTTCTTTATACAGGACTCCAGATGGGAGGACAATTGACCACTACCACTGAAGTAGAAAATTTCCCGGGGTATCCGGAAGGTGTGACGGGGCCGGTGATGATGGAGGATATGCGCAAACAGGCAGAGCGTTTTGGTACAGATATTCGTTTTGGCATTGTGACGGATGTGGATTTCTCCGGTCGTTCTCATAAACTAACCATTGACGGGGAGAAGCAGATTGAGGCAGATGCTGTGATTATTGCAACGGGAGCTTCGGCCAAATACCTGGGTTTGCCTTCCGAAGAGAAGTTCAGGGGAATGGGTGTCAGTGCCTGTGCTACGTGCGACGGTTTCTTCTATCGTGGAAAAGACGTTGCTGTTGTCGGAGGCGGTGATACGGCTTGTGAGGAAGCCACTTATCTGGCCGGTTTGTGCCGTAAGGTCTATCTGATTGTACGCAAACCTTACCTGCGGGCTTCAAAAGCGATGCAGCAGCGGGTGTTCAACACCTCTAACATTGAAGTGTTGTTTGAACATAATACGCTGGAATTGTACGGGTCGGATATGGGAGTAGAAGGAGCCCGTTTGTTGTACCGTAAGGGAGAACCGGATGAAGCTGAAAAGGACATCAAGATCGACGGTTTCTTTTTGGCGATAGGCCACCATCCGAATTCTGAGGTGTTCCGCAAATATGTACATGTGGATGAGCAAGGTTATATTCTTACGGAAGGTGCTTCAACGCGTACGAATGTGCCTGGTATTTTTGCTGCCGGTGATATCATGGATCCGGTTTATCGTCAGGGAATTTCTGCTGCCGGTATGGGCTGCCGCGCTGCTATTGATGCAGAACGTTATATTGGTGAACTGGAGAGCAATTAATTTAAATGTTGCGGTTACAACCGGGATTCTCTGCTGGTTGTAACCGCAATTTCAGATTTTAAACGAGGTTATTTTTGTATATGGGTAGTGTGCTGTAAGCGGTGGCTTTTATTTTATGGTAACCAGGGTTGCGCCGTAGCCATATTGCTTGAAAGAAGCATCCTGATGGTGATGGCGTTTGTATTTTGTCTGAAGTTCCCATTGTATTCTTTGCCTTAGAATGCCATCTCCTTTTCCATGAATAAACACTATTTTTTGTCCGCGGCGTAGTTTGTATTCTTCCATCGTTTTGCGGAAAGTTTCCAGTTGGTATTCCAGAATGTCTTTATTATCCATTCCCGCAGTTGTTTCCAGCAATTCCCGGCAGTGAAGGTCTATTTCTATCAGGTTGCTGTTGGTTGGCCGGGAGTTCCGGGAAGGAGCAGGTTTTTCCGCTGTTTTCTTTTCTTTGATAGCCTCTTCCAGTTCCTTTTCGTTGATTTCCTCTGTTATGATGAGGTGTTTTTGTTCCAGTGGTTTCAGTATTGAAATTTTTTCGAACCAACGGGAATGTTTATATGAACCCGATTTGCAAAGCATTGGTGGGTTAATTTTTATTTCTGTCTCAACGGCTTTTTTTAAGGCTGTTTTTCCTTTCCGGAAGAATATGGCCTGAATGTTTATGCTTTTGATGTTTGTATCTATTTCTTTCAGGGAGTAGGTTCCGATGGGGCAGGTGGAATCCGGGGAACAGTTGCCGGCGAGGATTCCGGTGTATTGATTGTCTTTACAAAAAGATACGGAGAACAGACATGTTTGTTCCGTGTCGTTGACAACGTATAAATCATATCGGGACTCTGTCAGATTGTGAAAATTATCGGGAACCAGGGCCAGATAGATTGTATCGGAAGAAACGGTAGGCACTGCTTTTTGACCGGGCACTGCCTGTCCGGAAAGGGGAGCTTTTTCAAAATCCGTACGGATGACGACCAGGTCGTTGACGGATGCCGGGATTTCGAATCCGTATTCATCCACATATACGTTTACGGTGGAATGGTCCACGATTGCGGTTACCTTTCCTTCTAATTTTTCGGTCAGAAATCTGACCATATCACCTATTCGGATATTCATACAGATGCAGGCAGTTATGTTCTTTTTGTCAGAGTACTTTAAAGCTTAAAGGTTTTTGGGGGTGGTGTCCGCTGCATTCGTGCTGTTCATCGTGGTGATTGCAGGTCTCTCCGGAATCTTTAATTTTTCCCTGGAGCCAATCTTTTACAACCGCTTCGACAGGTCCGCTGCAACCCCTGATAACCTGGATGTGGTGGGCTTCCAATACATTCTTTGCTCCTTCTCCCATGTTGCCTGCCAGCAGGAGGCTTACTCCTTTTTCTTCCAGCACGCCTGCGATATTTGATTTACAACCGCAGCCTTCGGGAGAGGCCTGAGTTTCCCTGTCTGCGATTTGTTTGTCTTCGCTGATGGTGAAAATGGTGTAATATTCACAGTGACCGAAATGGTCATCTACCGACTGGTTGCGGGTTGGGATAGCTATTTTCATAGTAGAACGGATTTTGATGCAAAGATACAATTTAATTGTAAAGGATTATTTCTCCGGTAATTTTTTCAGGCAGAAAAACCAGTCTGAACAATGATTGTCAGAAGTATTGCATTGCATTCTTTTTTCGGCATCGTCGTAAGTGGCAGGGTTGGGGAGGATGACTTCTTCTCCGGGGATCCAGTCGGCAGGCAGGGCCACGCCATATTGGTCGATGGTTTGCAGTCCGATTAGAACCCGCTTCAGTTCGGTGAAATTTCTTCCCAATGCCATGGGATAATAAATGATAGCGCGGATGATGCCCTGAGGGTCAATAAAGTATACGGCCCTCACTGTCTGGGTAGTGCTTTCTTCGGGTTGCAGCATCCCGTATAATTGGGCAATTTCGGCACTTAAATCGGCAATTAACGGAAACCGGATATCTAAATTTTTGATCCCCTTGTATTCAATTTTTTCTTTAATGGTTCTTAACCAGGCGATGTGACTATACAATCCGTCTACTGAAAGTCCTATCAACCGGCAATTTAATGCTTCAAATTCTTTAGCCATACTTCCGAAAGCGATAAATTCTGAAGTACATACCGGTGTGAAGTCAGAGGGATGGCTGAACAGAATGATCCATTGGCCGTTGAAGTCTACGGGGAAGTGAATCTTTCCCTGGGTGGTGACAGCATCGAAAACGGGTGCCTGATCTCCGATGCGGAGAGGCGGGGTATTGATTTCTTCGGTATTCATCATTTCCTAAATTAACGGTGATAGGTTAATATTAAATACGGGGTGAATCAGGAAAAAGTTTGTCTTTCTCCGGCGAACCTTGGAGGGGGAGGCCCGTACAATTTAAAAATATCAAAATAGATTTATGGTCCGGAAGAATTTTTGGATATGTTTGTTTTTGTTGGTATGTAGGAGTGTGTTGTGGGGACAGTTAAATGGGCAGGCGGAAAATGCGGTTGGCGTTCAGTCGGAGGATTCTTTGATGGAAGCGTTGGGTACGATACCTGCATTTACTATTTATAAGGATAATTATGTGGTGACCGGAACGAGTTTTAAGGGAGGCAAAATCACCAAATACAATTCAGATGCTAAGTTTCAGATTAGTTTACGTCATCGGTTGTTCCGGAATTTATTGCCTTTCCGGCTGTATGTCTTTTTGACTTACACTCAACTTTCTTTTTGGAATATTTACCGGGAGTCGGCGCCTTTTGCTGAGACGAATTATAATCCGACCTTGGGGGTGGGACGGAATTTTATCCGGAGAGGCCGGATCGAGGGCATCGGAATGATACAATTTGAACATGAGTCTAACGGCCGGGACAGTATTCAGTCCAGAAGTTGGAACCGGCTTACTTTTACAGGAATTTATATGCCCGATGCGAATTTTTCTTTTCAGGTGAAGGCTTGGATTGCTATGATGTTTTCCCGTTATAATCCTCATCTTACGCAATATGCCGGCATAGGCCATGTGGGGATGACGTATGTCAACCGCCGCAACCGTTTTCAGGGGACGGTCCTGATGATAAAGAGGGGAGGCTGGAATCTGAATGCAAACTGGCGTTTGGGCATAGCCTATCGTTTGTTTCGGAGAGATAACCAGTTTTTGTATTTGCAGTTCTATAACGGTTATGGGGAAAGGATGCTCGAGTATAATCGTTTTTGTCGCTATTTACGCATCGGATTTATGATAAAACCTCATTCTGTAAGTATATTTTGACGGGTGATATCTTTTTGATTAATTGAAATATTTTAGCCTATAATCATTTTAATTTATTATATTAGCAGGCAAAAAAGTTTACTATTGAAATGATATTTTAATATTTGTCCTTATGAATCTGAAGGAATTTCAACAAGCTATCCGGGAAGGGATTCCGGCTGAGTTGCCTGCACCGAAACCGTATGATCCGGAGATAAACCATGCTCCCAAGCGGAAAGATATATTGACTGCAGAAGAAAAGAAACTGGCTGTCCGGAACGCTTTACGCTATTTTGCGCCCCGGCATCACGCTGTCCTGGCTCGTGAGTTTGCCGAAGAATTGGAAAAATACGGCCGTATTTATATGTATCGTTTCCGGCCTGATTATGAGATGTACGCCCGTCCGATCGAAGATTATCCGCACAAGAGTTTGCAGGCTGCAGCTATTATGCTGATGATTAACAATAACCTGGACAAAGCAGTGGCCCAACATCCGCATGAATTGATTACTTACGGAGGAAACGGAGCGGTTTTCCAGAATTGGGCCCAGTATCGGCTGACCATGAAATATTTGTCGGAAATGACAGATGAACAGACGTTGGTGATGTATTCCGGTCATCCGATGGGATTATTTCCTTCCCACAAGGATGCTCCCCGGGTGGTGGTGACCAATGGCATGGTTATTCCGAATTACTCAAAACCGGATGATTGGGAGCGTTTTAATGCTTTGGGAGTTTCTCAATACGGTCAAATGACAGCCGGTTCTTATATGTATATCGGACCTCAGGGAATTGTACACGGCACGACTATTACCGTATTGAATGCCGGGAGGAAGATTTCGAAGCGGGGAGAAGGCCTGGCAGGGAAATTGTTTGTTACCGCAGGCTTAGGCGGGATGTCCGGAGCTCAGCCCAAGGCCGGCAATATTGCGGGATGTGTCAGCATTACTGCTGAAATCAATCCGAAAGCCACTCAGACGCGTTATTCCCAGGGGTGGGTGGATGAAGTGATTGGCGAGCTGGATGTTCTGGTTGAACGAGTCCGGAAGGCTAAGGCGGCTAAAGAGGTGGTTTCCATTGCTTATCAGGGAAATGTGGTGGATTTGTGGGAGCGTTTGGCAGAGGAAGACATTGTCGTGGAGCTGGGTTCTGACCAGACCTCTTTGCACAATCCGTGGGCCGGGGGATATTATCCGGTGGGTCTCAGTTTTGAAGAAAGCAAACAGATGATGGCTGAGCAACCGGAATTGTTTAAACAGAAAGTACAGGAATCCTTGCGCCGTCATGTAGCTGCTATCAACCGTTGTGTGGAGCGTTTCGGTACCTATTTCTTTGATTACGGAAATGCTTTCTTGCTGGAGTCATCCCGTGCGGGTGCGGATATATTGAAACCGAATGGTGATTTTAAATATCCGTCATACGTTCAGGATATTATGGGGCCGATGTGTTTTGATTACGGTTTCGGTCCGTTCCGTTGGGTATGTACCAGCGGGAAACCGGAAGACCTGGCTAAAACGGATGATTTGGCCTGCCGGGTGCTGGAAGAATTGGCTGCCGATTCTCCCGAGGAGATACAACAACAGATGCATGACAATATCCGGTGGATAAAGGCTGCTGCTGAAAATCATCTGGTGGTGGGGTCTCAGGCCCGTATTTTATATGCGGATGCGTTGGGTCGTCTGCGGATTGCCGAGGCTTTTAACAAGGCTATCGAATGGGGTGAAATTTCGGCTCCTGTTGTATTGGGACGGGACCATCATGATGTTTCGGGGACGGATTCCCCTTACCGGGAGACTTCTAATATTTATGACGGTTCGAAATTTACGGCAGATATGGCTGTACAGAATGTCATCGGAGATGCTTTTCGCGGAGCTACCTGGGTGTCCTTGCACAATGGCGGAGGAGTTGGTTGGGGGGAAGTGATTAACGGTGGATTCGGTATGCTTTTGGACGGTTCTGCTGACGCTGAACGACGGTTGAAAGGAATGCTTTTCTGGGATGTCAATAACGGAATTGCACGTCGTAGTTGGGCCAGGAATCCGGGGGCTGTATTTGCCATAAAACGGGCTATGGAAGCCAATCCGGCGTTAAAAGTGACCCTGCCCAATTATGCTGATGACCAACTGATTGACAGTCTGGATTTCTAAGCTGAAATTCAGACCGGAAAAGTCCGTATTGCTTTGTGAAAAAGTATACGGACTTTTTTTTTGTCTTTTTGTTGATATTTCTTTCATTATTTCCGGATGATTATTTTGTAACAGGTACATAATTTCAGATGGCCAGGGAAATATACGTTAACTATAATAATTTGCAGAAGTTTCAGATAATTTTTTTATTTTATTGATATAGACTATCTTTGTCTGAAAATTCAGATGAATTCAATTATTGTTTCGTTGTGTCTAAAAAGAGGATAAAAAAGAATATAGAGATTGGATTTATTCCGGGTATCTACCATTACTGTGACCACTGGTGTGAACGTTGCGAGCAGAGGTTACACTGCATGAGTTATGTGATGGGGAAAAAATTGGAGGAGAGGGGCGGATTTCATTTAGAGCAGGAGTTCATCCATGAAGGGGAGGGGCTTTGGACCCGGTTGAAGGATGTTTTTGAGTCTACTTATGCAGTGTTGCACGAATTGGCAGAAGAGCAGGGTGTAGGAGTGGAGGATATTTATGCTGCCGAGAAAATAAACCGGGAATTTTTGGGAAATGATTTTGAGATTTGGGTGACAGGGGATGAGGAAGACCAGGAAACTGAGGATTCGGATATTATTCGGATTACTCTGATTTATGAGGATTTGGCAGAGAGGTATTTGCAGAGAATATTAGGAATCAATCCGGAAGAAAAGCTTCGGGAACGGGAAAAAAGCGAAGCTTTTGAAGTCATCAGTTGGTATATTCATTTTATGCGGGTGAAGATGCAAAGGGCTTTATATGTTTATCAAAGACAGGTGTTATCGGATGGAGCGGAGAATTATAACGGTTCGGTAAAAGTGGTATTATTGGCTATCGACCGTTCTGTTGAAGCCTGGCAAAAAATATATGCTTCCGAGAAAAAATGGCGGCGGGAAATCCGTCAGGTTTTGGTTGTCCTGGAACAGTTGAAACGGGACATAGAGAAACAATTTCCGAAAGCCAGGGCTTTTAAAAGGCCGGGATTTGAAAAAAAATGATTTCACTTCCCGGTTGTTTCTTTTGTATTTCCTTAAAGTACTTCAGCTACGACAAAGGTGCTGCCTCCGATGTAGATCATATCTTCTGAGGTTGCATTGCGGCGGGCTGCGGCATAAGCTTCGGCGACGGTGGGATAGGTTGATCCTTTTAATCCTGTGTGCCGCGCTTTTTCGGCAAGTGCATTTTCATCCATGGCCCGGGGGATGGAAGCCTTACAAAAATAATAAACGGCTTCGCGGGGAAGAATATCCAATACGCTGCTGATGTCTTTGTCGCTGACCATGCCTATGACAAAGTGGAGACGTTTATAATGGCAGGTTTTTAATTGCCGGGTGATTTCCGAGATTCCGTCTATGTTGTGTCCGGTGTCGCATATGGTCAGCGGGCTTTGGTTTAAAGTCTGCCAACGCCCCAGCAAACCGGTGTTGGTAATGACTTTGGCTATTCCCTGACGGATTTGTTCGTCGGAGAGGGAAAGGCCGCTTTGCCTGAGACAGGGAATGGTTTCCAGTACGTTCGGAATATTTTTTCTTTGGTAAATGCCTTTCAGTTCACAACAGAGGTTTTGGAATTGCCAGCCGGAAGAATGCTGTAAATCATAGCTGCCGTCTTCGTTTGGTTCAAGGTGCCAGTGGTCGCTGGCAAATTGTAGCGGAGATTTGCACCGGGCTGCCTTTTTTTCAAATACAAAATCATAGGCCGGATTGCGTGTACCGATCACTGCCGGTATGCCCGGTTTTATGATTCCGGCTTTCTCTTCCGCTATTGTTTCCAGTGTATTACCCAGTAGGGCCATATGGTCGAACGAGATATTGGTAATCACGGAGGTCAGGGGAGTGATGATATTGGTGGAGTCTAAGCGTCCCCCCAATCCGACTTCAATGACTGCAATATCCACTTTTTCGTCAGCAAAATATTTGAAAGCCATCGCAACGGTCATTTCAAAGAAAGAGGGGCGGATGCTGGCGAATACAAGCTGGTGGGTTTCTATAAATTCCGTTACATACCGCTCGCTGATCATTTTTCCGTTGATTTTGATTCGTTCGCGGAAATCTTTTAAATGTGGCGAGGTATACAATCCGGTTTTATATCCTGCCTCCTGAAGGATGGATGCCAGCATGTGGGATACCGAACCTTTGCCGTTGGTCCCTGCCACATGTATGGTTTTGAATTGGTGGTGGGGGTGTCGGAAGTATTTATCCAGTAGGAGGGTATTGTCTAAATTGGCTTTGTAAGCGGCTTGTCCTTCCCGTTGATACATGGGGAGTTGAGCGAATAGCCAGCGAAGGGTTTCCTGATAGTCCATGTGCATGCAGAATTATGTTTTCCTGTGTCGGGCAAAAGTACGAAACAAATGAAAAAGGGACGCCGGAAAATGAAAATTTTATTGCCGCCGGAGTAAAAAGTTTGGAAAATCTTTTTCTGATGCTATGAAAAAAAGATTATTTTTGCGGGTTATAAGATGAAGAACATGGAAAATGAACTTTTTCTGCGGAGTGGATTCTCATGGGAGGAAATAAAGAAGATGATATTTTATGAAATCTGATAATAATGTACCTATACCGGTGCTGAGGCGAATGCCTTCTTACTTGTCTTTTGTAAAAACTTTACAGAAACAAGGTGAAAAGTATGTGTCTTCGACCCGCATTGCCGAATATATGGAAATTGATTCGACCCAGGTTACCAAAGATTTGTCCCATACGGGTATTTCCGGAAAAACGCGGGTTGGATATGAGGTGGATAGTTTTGTGAAAGTCCTGGAGGACTTTCTGGGGTTCAGCCGGGTGGACAGCGCTTTTCTGGTCGGAGCCGGTTCCTTAGGGTGTGCTTTGTTGCAGGATAAAGGTTTGTCGGCTTTTGGCCTGCAGATAGAAGCGGCTTTTGATGTGGATAAATCGAAGATAGGAGTGAAGGTGAATGATATAGGGATTCATCACATTGACCAGTTCAGGGCGATGGCTGCCGAACGGAATATTGTCATCGGGATTATCACTGTACCTGCGGAGAATGCACAAAACGTTGCGGATCTGATGGTGGCCTGGGGAATCAAAGCGATCTGGAATTTCACACCGGCCCGGATTAAGGTGCCGGCGCACATTGTGGTTCAGAACACGACAATTTATATGAATCTGGCTATTTTGTTTAATAAGTTGTACCATCAGGAATAAATAGAGTGCCTTATTTTCAGTTCTTCGTTTTATTACTTATCTTTGTTCTTCATTAGAAACAAACTGCGTACGTAGCGTAGTAAAATTTAAATATTATGATAAAGATTAAATTTCCAGACGGAAGTGTAAAAGAATTTGAGGCTGGTGTAACCGGACTTGATATTGCCAAGGCAATTAGTCCCAGACTGGCCCAGGAAGTGTTGTCAATCAGTGTAAATGGAGAAATCCGTGATTTGACACGGCCTGTCACTGAAGATGCTGAGATAAAATTACATACCTGGGAGGACGAAGAAGGGAAACATGCATTCTGGCATTCTTCCGCCCATTTGATGGCAGAGGCTTTACAGCAATTGTATCCCAATACCAAGTTTGGTATCGGACCTGCTATTGAAAACGGATTTTATTACGATGTCGACCCGGGAGAAGGAGTTGTCCTGACGGATAAGGATTTGGAGGTCATTGAAAAGAAAATGCTTGAACTGGCCCGGCAGAAAGAGGAATTTTGCCGGATAAATGTCAGCAAGCAAGAGGCTTTGGCTCATTTTGATTCTATACATGAGACCTATAAAGTGGAGTTGATCAACGATTTGGAAGACGGCAAGATAACCTATTACCGTCAAGGGTCGTTTACAGACCTTTGCCGGGGGCCCCATTTACCGGACACTTCCTATATTAAGGCCATCAAACTTACCAGTCTGGCCGGTGCTTACTGGAGGGGAGACGAACACAATAAGATGTTGACCCGGATATACGGGATTACTTTCCCGAAACAGAAGATGCTGGATGAATGGCTGGTTTTGATGGAAGAGGCTAAACAGCGGGACCACCGGAAGATTGGCAAGGAAATGGAATTGTTCTCTTTTTCCCAGTCTGTAGGTGCCGGTTTGCCATTGTGGCTGCCGAAGGGGGCGATGTTGCGCGACCGCCTGGAGGCTTTCCTGCGGAAAGTGCAGAAGAAGTACGGTTATCAGCAAGTGATTACCCCGCACATCGGAAATGTGAATTTGTATAAAACTTCCGGACATTTCCAGAAGTACGGAAAAGACAGTTTCCAGGTGATTACCACTCCTCAGGAAGGCGAGGAGTTTATGTTGAAACCGATGAACTGTCCTCATCACTGTGAGATTTATAAATTCAAACCGCGTTCTTACAAGGATCTTCCTTTACGCTTTGCGGAATTCGGTACGGTATACCGTTATGAGCAGAGCGGGGAGTTGCACGGATTGACCCGGGTGCGCGGATTTACGCAGGATGATGCTCATTTGTTCTGTACTCCGGACCAGTTGAAAGATGAATTCAAGAAAGTAATAGATATTATCTTTACTATTTTTAAGGCGTTGGATTTTGAAGATTTCACCGCCCAGGTGTCTCTGCGCGACCCGAATAACCGAGAAAAGTATATCGGTACGGATGAAAACTGGGAGAAGGCGGAACGGGCTATTATCGAAGCGGCGGAAGAAAAAGGGCTGCAAACCACAGTGGAATTGGGTGAGGCTGCTTTTTACGGACCTAAGCTTGACTTTATGGTGAAGGACGCTATCGGCCGGAAGTGGCAGTTGGGAACGATTCAGGTGGACTATAATCTGCCGGAACGTTTTGAGTTGGAATATACCGGTGCGGACAATGTGAAACACCGTCCGGTGATGATTCACCGGGCTCCGTTCGGCAGTATGGAACGTTTTGTGGCCGTATTGATTGAACATACCGGAGGAAAGTTCCCGTTGTGGCTGGCTCCGGACCAGGTTGTAGTCATGCCTATCAGTGAAAAATTCAATGATTATGCGCAAAAACTTTCGGATTTGTTAAATAATTCCGATATTCGCACCGTTTTAGACGACCGGAATGAAAAAATCGGGCGTAAAATCCGGGATAATGAATTGAAAAAGATTCCTTATCTCCTGATTGTCGGCGAGAATGAAATGAAAGACCATACGGTTTCCGTGCGCCGTCAGGGACAGGGAGATATGGGGATTATGCCGGTTGAGGAATTTATTAAAAAGATAAATGAAGAAGTAAATAGTCAATTGGAGACCATTTACAGTTATTAATAACTAAAGGAGGATTAATTATAGCAACGAGAATGGAAGTCAGAGGCTCAAGACATCAGGTTAACAAAGAACCTCAGCATAGAATTAATGAGTCAATTCGTGCAGCCCAGGTGCGGGTTGTCGGTGAAAACATTGAAACGGGAGTTTATCCTTTGCGTGAAGCTTTGGCTATGGCAGAAGAAGCGGGATTGGATTTGGTGGAAATTTCCCCGAATGCGGAGCCGCCGGTGTGCCGTATTATAGATTACAGTAAGTTTCTTTATCAGTTGAAAAAGAAACAGAAGGAGATCAAAGCGAAAAGCGTAAAGGTGGTAGTGAAAGAGATTCGTTTCGGGCCTCAGACCGACGACCATGATTTTAATTTCAAACTGAAGCATGCAAAAGAATTTTTGCAGGAAGGGGCGAAAGTCAGGGCATACGTGTTTTTTAAGGGCCGTTCCATTTTGTTCAAAGACCAGGGTGCCGATATTTTATCCCGTTTCATTAATGAATTGGAAGACTGCGGAAAGGTGGAAGCCGCTCCGAAGTTGGAAGGTAAGAAAATGATTGTGGTGATTGCACCGAAAAAATAAAGCCTCAGGCTTTATGTTTGATTGATGATGAACGGTGTGTTGTTGCCGGAACACGATGAAAATACATTGTTCGTTGTTTGTCAGATGCTCAGGATAACGGCGGAAGCCGATCAGTTATATTTTTCTGAAACACAATTAAAATTTGAGAAGATGCCAAAGATGAAGACAGTGAGTAGTGCGAAAAAGAGATTTACTTTGACCGCTACGGGGAAGATCAAGAGAAAACATGCTTTCAAAAGTCATATTCTGACTAAGAAAACAACCAAACAAAAACGCAATCTTACGCATGCTACGACGGTGGATGGCCACAATTTGGCTGCTGTCCGTAAAATGCTTGTGATGTAAGAAGATTTTTTAAGATTTATTTTATTCACCGGAATGTTATGCCGTAAGTTTCTCCGCAAGCGGGAACGCTGACATTCAAAAAAACGAAAATTATGCCAAGAGCTAAAAATGCCGTTGCTTCAAGAGCACGTAGAAAAAAGGTTTTAAAACAGACCAAAGGTAACTTTGGTGCCAGAAAAAATGTTTGGACGGTTGCCAAAAACACATATGAAAAAGGTTTGACATATGCGTTCCGTGACAGACGTAAAAAGAAATCGGAGTTCCGAGCATTGTGGATTCAGAGAATTAATGCCGCCGTACGCTTGGAAGGATTGTCTTATTCCAAATTTATGGGCCTGATTCATAAAGCGGATGTGGACATGAACCGTAAAGTTCTGGCCGACCTGGCCATGAACCATCCGGAAGCTTTTAAAGCGGTGGTTGCTAAAGCAAAGGAATTTGCGAAATAAATGAACTGAACATATCCTGAGGAACGGACTGCCTGAAACTTGTCAGGCAGTCCGTTTTCGTTTATGTCATATTTGGTGTATTGTTAACAGTGGTGTATGGAAATTTTCAAATTATTTGTAAAACAGATATATTTTGGTTATATTTGACGATGTTAACAAAATCATTTGGATATGAAAAAAGCTATGATGTATTTAAGCGGTGTAAAATCCGGGTATTTTATGTTGTTGGCGTGTTTAGTCCTGTTGGCTGGAGTAACTTCGTGCAGCGATGACAATTTGGAAACCGACTTTCCAGAAGAGTCCGGACAGCTCTCCAATGCCGAACTGATTGAACGGGCACTGAGCAAGCTGCCGCCAACACGGGCCAATGGCAACATGCCTGTTGTAATGGTGACTAAGAGTGATTCGATTCGTATCGTAGGACAGTTAAATGGCCGAATGATAATCAACTGGGGCGATGGTTCTCAGGATACTACTGCTTTAAATCATTTGATACAAACTCACACTTACACTGACAATGAAAAGTGCCATGTTATTTTTTTGGAAGGTCTTCCTTCAGCCATGAGAAAATTATGGATACCCCAGAATAGACTTATTTATCTGGATATTGCAAACAATACAGAGTTAACGCTCTTGAGGTGTGTGGGGAACGAATTGGAGTCACTGGATTTGACCGGATGTGACGCATTGGAAATAGTTGCAGTGATAGACAATAAGTTGCATTCTATTGATGTAAGCCACCTGAAACAATTGCAAATATTGGAATTAGAAGGCAATGAGTTGGAACGTGCAGATATATCCAACCATCCGATGCTCCATACGCTGAATCTGGGAAGAAATCCGATAAAAGAGCTGAATCTGTCCAATAACCCGCAACTTATCTTTCTTCTTCTTGAACGTCTTCCGATAGAAACGCTTAATCATCTTGCTGTCACTGATTCGAGCTTTATCGGTTTTCCGGGCCTTCCCAGATTAGAATACCTGGATGTTTCCTATGCGTTCTTTACTTCATTGGACATATCAAACAATCCGGACTTGCATACTCTTGATATTTCCGACGGTTCCATCACCCGACTGAATATATCCAATGGGGAGATCGCATCTGTGAATGCAAGTAACTCCAAATTGACCGAACTGATATATACGCCAAATAAGATATTGAATCTGTATGACTTACGTATAGATGGTACTCCATTTGAGGAATCTTCGTCAAATCTGTATCCTTTGCTTACTTCCGGTTTGCCGGACAGGACAAAGCCGGACAAGTACGGCAACGTAAGGCAGGGAGGGCTGTACACCGACATGAAAGCCTTGGTTAATCCTTTTCTTACCTATCTTGAAAAGAAGAACTGGGTAGTCTATCCGTAGAGAATCCCATTTCCATTTGTACCTTTATGTTTGCCACAAAGAAAATATTGTTTTATTGGTGTTTTTTCTTTCTTTTCTGCGGGCAAGTGTTTTCGCAGGAAAGAGAGAAAGTCACCCCTAAACCTTGCCCCGGAGTGGTGATTAATGGTGTATGCTGGGCGGAATGTAACGTGGATGAACCGGGTACCTTTGCTGCTACTCCCCTTTCATATGGAATGCTCTACACGTGGAATCAGAAAAAGGCATGGCCTTTGGAAACGCAGGATACATGGGGGTGGTCAGGAGAGCATTTCTATGAATGGACGGTCGATAATGATCCATGTCCTTCGGGATGGCGGGTGCCTACCATAGAGGAATTTCAAAAATTATTGGATAGGTCGAAAGTCACCAGGACTTACTTTGATATTGCCACTCCCGAAGTCCAACCAACGGGATTTAGATCCATTTGGGGATGGAAATTTACGGACAATTACTCAGGAAATAGCATTTCTTTAGTGCGGGCTGGAATGATTCTATATGATGGAGACTATACGGCACATGCTGCAACGTCAGGTTATTGGACACGCTCATTGAGACCTAATAGATTCTATAGATATTATATATCCATGTCCTCCTTGAGTTTCGAGATTTCTAGCACAGCCTCTTATGAGGCTATGTCTGTCCGGTGTGTTGTTCCCGATTGGGAAGCGTCGCCCTGTGATACCATTCTTAAGGATACTGCAGTTGTCATTTGTAAAAAAGATTTGCCTTATCTGTGGGGTGATACGATTTTTGACATCGGAACAGAATCGGGAGTCTATCGCTTCCAGTATGCCGGAGCCACAGGTTGCGACAGCATTGTTCATCTCCATTTAAATGTTCACCAACCACAAGAATTTTTTTTCTCGGATGCAGTATGTTGCGGCAGCCATTATAATAACTACGGATTCACGCTCTCTGCCATCTCTGCCGATACAGTTGTCAGCGACACCTTTCAAACCCGGTGGGGATGCGACTCCATCCGTACCCTGTCCCTGTCCGTCTATCCTGCATATAATGAGACTTTCTACGACACAATTTGTCAGGGGGATGCTTATGACGGATTCGGATTCCAATTGCCCGAAGAAACCAGCAGTGGCACATTTACGAAAAACTATCTGACCATACACGGGTGCGACAGCACGGTTACCTTGCATCTGCACGTCTGTCCGGCCTACGACCTTTCTTTTTCGGATGCGGTATGTTGCGGCAGCCATTATAATAACTACGGATTCACGCTCTCTGCCGTCTCTGCCGATACAGTTGTCAGCGACACCTTTCAAACCCGGTGGGGATGCGACTCCATCCGTACCCTGTCCCTGACTGTAAATCCGTTATACGATACGCTGCTGTACGATACGGTTTGCTATGGAGAGCCTTATTATAAATACGGATTTCAATTACCACAGGTGCTGAATGACGGAGTATACCATCTTCCTCTGGTTTCTCAGGCCGGTTGCGACTCTATTTTATCTCTGTATCTGACCGTCCTGCCGGTATTTCATCTTACTGTCCGCGACTCCGTCTGCCCTTCGGAACGGTATGACAAGCACGGGTTTCACCTGTCCGACGTCAGGACAAGCGGCTTGTTCCGGTTGCCTTTGCAAACCGTACACGGATGCGACAGCGTCATCACCTTAGAATTGTATGTGTATCCCACTTATTTCCATCCCCGTACGGAATATATCTGCTATGGAGATACTGTTGATTTTCGGGGCAGACGCTTGTACGAAAGCGGCATCTATTACGATTCACTGCGGACCGTACACGGTTGTGACAGCATATACAATTTAGACCTGACGGTTCATCCGGTATATGATATCCGGTTTTCCGGAGTGCTGTGTGAGGGAAGTTCATACACCGGATACGATTTTGATGTTTCCGAAGCCGGGGTGCATCAACACCGCTTGAAAAGCGTGCACGGATGCGACAGCGTTGTTACCCTGACTCTTACGGAAGAGAAAAAGATACAGGGCGGTATCGGATTTCTGTTAGACGATTGCAGCACTCACAAGTACCGTTTCTTTTTGGACCCGCCGCAACCGTTGCACACCTGGCAATGGGAGATGGGGGACGGGACGGTTTACCGCTCCGAAGAGGGATTCCATCGTTATGCGGATTCCGGTGTTTACCGCATACAGCTCCGCACGGAGACCGATAGCGGCTGCGAAAATCATTTCTCCCACGTCCAACAGGTGCCGTCCTATCTGTCGCACGTGCCGGTGCATGCCGACCGGCAGGTCATTGATGAGAACTATCCCACTGTGCGGTTTCGGACGGAAGTGCCGTCGGACATGGAGGGTGTGTGGAACTTCGGGGATGGTACGACGGCTAAAGGAGACAGTGTTATCCATACGTTCGATGCCACTTCCCGGGAATACTATGATGTTACGCTCAGGGTCATGAATGCGGACAGTTGCATCACGGAAAACAGCCTGCGGATAGAGGTGCTTTTTCTGCCTAAGCCCGTCAATACGTTCAGTCCGAACGGTGACGGTGTCAACGATATCTTTATGGCGGACTACCGGATTGAAATCATAGACCGCAACGGACTGCGGATTTATGCCGGAGACAACGGCTGGGACGGAACCTGTAAGGGCAGACAGGTTCCTGAGGATACTTATTTTTTCCGGCTGTATTACCGCACTGCGGACGGGGAGAGAGTGAAAACGGGATATGTAACGTTGGTTCGGTGAACCGGAGAATATGGAAATTTCGGTACAGGTACTTTTTACATGGAAAATACAGGGTGCAGATGGGGGTGAATATGATTTTCTCCCTGGATAAAGCGGGAGGAATTTGTATTTTTGTCATATCAATTTTTAGTGTTGTATTGATTATGGAAGGACGGAAGATCTCTGTTGTTGCTATGGGAGCCGGAAACCGGATGGTTACGTATGGGGCTTATGCCAGTTTGCATCCGGAAGAAATGGTGATTGTCGCTGTGGTGGAGCCCAATCTTTTACGGCGGGAGTCGTTTGCCCGGGAGTATGGGATTCCGCAGGAGAGGTGTTTTACCGGGTGGCAGGAATTCCTGGCTCAGGACCGTATGGCTGATGCTGTGTTCATCTGTACGCCGGATAATATGCATTACGAACCTGCGATGTTGGCTTTGAGGAGAGGGTATCATATTTTTTTGGAGAAACCCATTGCCCAGTCCTGGCAGGAATGCCTGGATATTGCCGCTTTGGCACGTAAAATGGGAAAGGTGGTCGGGGTCGGGCATGTATTGCGTTATCATCCTTATTTTAAGAAAATGAAAGAGGTGTTGGAAGAGGGGTGTCTGGGAAAATTGATTTCGGTTAATCATGTTGAGGCGATTGGCATCGAACGGATGACCCATGCTTTCGTCCGGGGGTTGTGGCGGCGGGAAGAGGAAACCAATCCTTTGATTCTGTCGAAAGCCTGTCATGACCTGGACCTGTTGGTTTGGCTGACTGGAAAGTTATGCCGGCAAGTGGCTTCGTTCGGCAGTTTGAAATGGTTTAAGGCAGATAATGCGCCTCAGGGGAGTACGTTAAGGTGTACGGATGGATGTGTGGTGGAGAGGCAGTGTCCTTATTCGGCCTTGGATTTGTATTTTCGCAGAAAACGCTGGCTGAGGCATTTTGATTTGCCGCAGGGTGCGGATATGGAGGAGGTGATTATGCAGGAATTGAAGACCGGGCCTTATGGACGTTGTGTCTATCGTTGTGATAATACCGTGGTGGACCATCAGGTTGTGTCTATGTTGATGGAGGAGGACATTACTGTGAATTTGTCTCTTGATGCTTTTACCCGGGATTCGGGAAGGAAAACTCATTTCATGTGCAGTGAAGGTGAGATGTCCGGAGATGAGAAAACGCTGACCGTCCGCTATTTTCATCCCGGCAGGGAAGCGTGCCGGTATGATTTTTCTTCTAATGCCGGAGAGTGTAATTATCATGGCGGTGCGGATTTGAATATTGTCGGGGATTTTATAGCAGCACTACGTGAAGGGGATGGCAGACATTTACGGACAGGAATTGAGTCTTGCCTGGAGAGTCACCGCGTTGCTTTTGAAATTGAGAAAATACGTTTGACTGATAGGTAACCTTGCAGAATAAATGCTAACTTTGGCGATAAATATGAATTTAATATTGAATATATGCGGATAGCTTTACTGGGATATGGTAAAATGGGAAAACTGATAGAACGGATTGCCATTGAACGAGGTCATGAGGTTGTTGTCACTGTGGATGAAACCAACCGGAGTAAGGTGACGGACGACCAACTGAAACAGGCGGACGTGGCGATTGAGTTTACCATGCCGGCGGTGGCGGTGGAGAATTATAAATGGTGTTTCGACCTGGGGGTGCCGGTGGTTTCCGGAACCACGGGCTGGCTGGATAGATGGGAAGAAGTGACGGCTTATTGTGAACAGCACCGGGGAGGATTTTTTTATGCTTCCAATTTTAGTATCGGAGTAAATATTTTTTTCCGGTTGAATAACTATCTGGCCAGGTTGATGCATGATTTTGATGATTATAAGGTTTTTATTGAGGAGACTCATCATATTCATAAGCTGGACGCTCCGAGCGGGACAGCTATAACGATAGCCGAAGGTATTCTGGAAAATCACGGAGGGTATTCTTCCTGGGAATTGAACCAGGGAGAGACTGTGGCTAAGGATATTTTACCTGTCACGGCCAAGCGGATTGGGGAGGTGCCGGGTATACATGCTGTGAATTACCGTTCGGAGGTGGATGAGATTGAAATCAGGCATTCGGCTTTTTCCCGGGAAGGATTTGCCAAAGGAGCTGTGCTGGCGGCTGAATTTCTGAAAGGAAAGACAGGAGTTTTGGGTATGGAAGATATGTTGAAATTATAGAGATTATGAGAGATATTTTAACAAATAAGTGGTTTAAATTCGGTGTTGTAATCGTATTGTATTTGCTCTGGGCCTATTGGGTCGGGAGTTGGTGGTTGCTTATTCTGGTTCCGGTGATATTTGATGTTTACATCACTAAGCGGGTGCATTGGGCTTTCTGGAAGAAAAAAGGGGTGAAGAAGCAAACGAAAGTGGTGGAATGGATAGATGCTTTGATTTTTGCGGTGGTGGCGGCTACTTTGATTCGGATGTTCTTTTTTGAGGCCTATACGATACCTACTTCTTCGATGGAAAAAAGCATGCTGGTCGGAGACTATCTTTTTGTCAGCAAGGTTGCTTATGGTCCTAAGTTGCCGAATACTCCCCTTGCCGTGCCTTTTACGCATCACACCTTACCTTTTACCGCTAATGCCAAGGCTTATTCCGAGGCTGTTCAGTGGCCCTATAAACGTATTGGAGGGTTAGGCAAGATTAAACGGAATGATATTGTCGTATTTAATTTTCCAACAGGAGATACGGTGGTGGTGGGAATAGAGAATCCGGATTATTACAGTCAAATCCGTTCCAATGCTGCTTATTTTATGGGGCAGAATGCGGCCTTATCCCGCAAGGAGGCTGAAAAGTTGGTTCGGGACCGGATGTGGGAACGTTTTGATATTATCAGCCGTCCGGTGGATAAGCGGGAGAATTACATTAAACGGGGAGTAGGAATGCCGGGAGATACCCTGGAGCTGAAACATGGGCAGTTGTATGTAAATGGCGAGATGGCCGATAATCCGGAACATTTGCAATATGATTATCTGGTAAAGACGAACGGGACACCTTTAAATAAAATGAAATTGCAGGATTTGGGTATTGCTTTGGCTGATATAGGCATGCCGGCTCCTTATTATCATTTGCCCCTGACGTTGGAGATGGTGGAAAAATTAAAAGCATTTCCGAATGTGACGGAGATTGTCCGGAGGGAAGAGACAGGTATCAATCCGGATATTTTTCCTTTTGATACATTGAATTATCCCTGGAATGTAGATAATTTCGGTCCGTTGTATATACCTAAAAAAGGAGAGCGGGTGGAATTGAATCTGAAGACTTTGCCGTTGTATGAAAGAATCATAGGTGTTTACGAAGGGAATACTTTGGAAGTAAGGGATTCTGTTATATTGGTGAATGGGCAGCCTGCCGATAGTTATACCTTTCAAATGGATTATTACTGGATGATGGGAGATAACCGTCACCAGTCGGCCGATTCCCGTTTCTGGGGATTTGTTCCGGAGGATCATGTGGTGGGGAAGGCTTATTTTATTTGGTTGTCTTTGGATAAGGATAAATCTTTCCTGAATAAGATTCGCTGGCACCGGTTATTCCGGTTTGTTCATTGAGCGAGGACGGTTTGAATGTCCCGGATAGAAACCATGAGCGGTTTTCTATCCGGGACATTTTTTATTCTTTTCTAAAAAATCGTTTATAAGGAAACTTTTATGGTATAATCTTTGTATTTTAGGAAAGAAATCTAAACTTGTTCTATCATGGCTGAAAAGGGAAAAAAGGTATTTGTGTTGGATACGAATGTTATTCTTCACGACTATCGTTCGATTTATAATTTTGCGGATAATGACGTTGTCATTCCAATTGTAGTATTGGAGGAATTGGATAAGTTTAAGAAAGGCAATGACCTGATTCATTACCATGCCCGTGAGTTTGCGCGGGAACTGGACCGGATTTCCAATAAAGATTTTTTTGATGAGGGGGCTTCTTTAGGAGAGGGACATGGCCGGTTGTTTATTCAGCATGGTGTGAAATTTTCTCAAAGAATGCGGGATTCTTTCAGCGATGACACCCCGGATCACCGTATACTGTCTGTAACCGAATTTATCAGTAAGAAGATGGAGGGACGACCGGTGATATTAGTCACGAAAGATATGAACCTGAGAATGAAAGCACTTTCATTGGGGTTGCAGGCTGAAGATTACAAAACCGACCAGGTAGAGGACCTGGAGCTTGCTATCAATCGCAGTGTCCGGGAGATAGATGATTTTGATGTCAGTCTGATTAATTGTATTTATGAGAGTGCAGGAGGGGTGGAGGTGGAAAAGATTTTTCCCGGACAGGACATAAAAGGCAATAATTATTATGTGTTGCGCAACGGAAATGCTTCGGTATTGGCTTGCTATGACCCTTTAAAAAGAACGGTGCGCAAGGTAGAGAAACCGAATGTATTCGGAATTTATCCCAAGAATGCCGAGCAGGCTTTTGCCGTGGATGCTTTGTTGAATCCGGATATTCAGTTGGCGGCTATCAGTGGAAAAGCCGGGACAGGGAAGACCTTGTTGGCGTTGGCTGCTGCTTTGCATCAAAATAAAAAGTATGAATTTATTTATCTTGCGCGTCCGATTGTCGCTTTGTCAAGTAAGGACCTGGGGTATTTGCCGGGAGATGTGAAAGAGAAGGTGGACCCTTATATGCAGCCTTTGTATGATAACCTGGGGTTTATCAAAAGGCGTTTTCATATGCATGGCGTGGAGAACCGTTTGATTGAAGATTTGCAGAAAGAGGAGAAACTGGTGATTTCGGCTTTGGCTTATATCCGGGGGCGCAGTTTGTCGGATGTATATTTTATTGTGGACGAAGCTCAGAATCTGACTCCTCATGAAGTAAAAACCATCATCACCCGTGCCGGAGAAGGAACGAAAATGGTATTTACCGGAGATATAGACCAGATTGATTCGCCTTATCTGGACAAGAAATCAAACGGACTATCCCATTTGGTTGACAAAATGCAGGGGCAGGATATTTTTGCCCATGTGCATCTGGAAAAAGGAGAGCGGAGCAAATTAGCGGATCTGGCCAGTGATCTGTTGTAAATTTATTCCGTCACTTGTTTTAAGCATCAATTTCTTTTTCAGGAATAGGCAATAAATAGGGCTTTTCAGTGATTTCCCGCTCACTGAAAAAGAAAGAAATTTCTTGCCGGGCATTTTCTTCACTGTCGGAAGCGTGGATGGCATTGCGGGTTTTACTTTCGCCGAATAGGGAGCGGATTGTATTTTTTTCTGCTTTTTGCGGATCGGTATCGCCTATCATTTTCCGGAAGTCTGCTACGGCATTTTCTTTTTCCAGGACCATGACAATAACCGGCCCGGCGGTCATAAATAAGTTCAGGTTTCTGAAAAACGGGCGGTTTTTGTGGATGGAATAGAACTTTGCTGCGTCTATTGTGGTGAATTGCAGCATTTTTAAAGCAATAATCCGAAATCCTTGTTTCTCAATTAAGGTAAGGATTTCTCCTGTATGATGCTTGGCTACAACATTCGGTTTCAGGATGGAAAGTGTGCGATTTGTCATGGTTATTTATGAATTGAATGGGTTTGTTTTTGGTTTTATGAGGTATACGGATTTTGTAAAGTTGTGGATGTCATGGGAGGGAAAAAACTTTTTTTTAGTAAATTTGAAGACAGGAATGAATCAGTAAAGTTGTATCATATGAAAAAATCTTATCTTTTTTTGGCAGAGGGTTTTGAGGATATAGAAGCCATTGCCGTCGTTGATGTATTGAGAAGGGGAGGAGTGGATGTGGAAACAGTAGCTATTGGTAAGGACAGGGAAGTCAGGAGTGCGCATGGAGTGACCGTAATTGCAGACCGGACATTGGAGTCGGTAGAACGGGACGGTGTGGAATGCCTGATTTTTCCCGGAGGGATGCCCGGAGCTCAGAATCTGGCTGATTGCCAACCTTTGAGGGAATATATGCAACGACAGTATGAGGAAGGCTGCCGGATTGCAGCCATATGTGCGGCTCCGGCTTTGGTGGTGGGGCGGTTAGAGCCCGGAAGGGAATTACGTTTGACGTGTTATCCGGGATTTGAAAAATATTTGCCGGAAAATTTTCAATGCTCCGGGGAAGGGGTGGTTGTTGACGGGAAAGTCATTACAGGTAAGGGGCCCGGTTTTGCCGTACAGTTTGGATTGACTGTTCTGGCCCACTTGCGTTCGGAAGAGACAGCCCGGGAAGTAGCTGCCGGAATGCTGATAGCATAAGAGAGATAACTCCGGGGAAATTTACATGATGATAAAATTTCCCTGGGGGTATTTTCCTATCCATGAGCAGGCCCAACGGCCGCTTTCATTGATTTGACAGATGCGGGAAAAAAATCCTTTTTCGTTCATCAATAGTTCGACACAGGCCCATGCTGTATCGCGTTTGATAAAATCCAGGATTTCATCTTCAATGCCTGATTGGTCTTCTCCGGTCTCCTGACCGATGCGGTCTTCGAATGCGCATAAGGCTTCGTCCACCTGGTTGCCGATAGCCAGGCTGACGGTTTCAAAGATAAAGTCGATTTGTTCGTCTGAGAGTTTTTGCAGGGCTTTTTGTTCGAGGATTTCACTATTTTTTTCCCACACTTCCCGGGTTTTCCGGCCATGTGTATCACATGCCTCCCAGATGGTGTCCACTACCCAATATTTTTCAGAAGGTTCTCCTGCATGCTTGAACCATTCTACGGTTTTTATCCGGTTGATAAAATTGTCTATCAAAACTTTTTGTGATGGAGTCCAAAGCATAATGAAAAGGTTTATCGGGTTGTAAAGGTAACAAATCTTTTGTTTTATCCCAGGTTTTCCGCTACTACTTCTGCGATGTCCTTTACGGGTACAGAAGTCTCCGTTTTGGAAAAAGTTTTTTTACAAAGGGGACAGGCTGTGACTAAGACATCCGGATGATAAGTTAAATAAGCTTTTAAAGCGTCTGAACTTAATTGGGTGCGTTGCAGGGGTGTGAGGTGAATATTGGCTAAGGAGCCGCCGCAACAGAGAGAATCCCGGCCATCGTAAACGGTGGGCAGTTTATGGCTAACGGCTTTTAAAACCTCTTCCGGGGCTGCGTAAACATCGCTTCCGCGTCCCAGTTCGCAAGGGTTGTGGAAAATGGTTCTGAGTTCGCTGTGATGTGGCTGTATGTGGCCTTGACGGAGCAAAAGCCGGATGTATTCTGTGTGGTGCATCACCGGCATATTCAATTCATAGTCTTCTTTGAAAGTTTTATAACAAATCGGACAGGAGGTGACAAGCAGGGAAGCTCCGGATTGGTTCAGAAGGTCATTGTTTTTGTCCCGGAGGACCGAGGCTGCTTTTTGATTTCCGGAAAGCAGGAGAGGTCGGCCGCAACATATTCCTCCTTTTTCATCAATGAAGGTATAATCTGCCTTTGCTTTGGCGAAGATGGTCAACATAGCCTGGATAATGCCTGGAGTAAGATGGCCCATGCACCCTGCAAAATAAGCGATTTTTGCTTGAGGAGGGGTAATGGGAGGGATGTAACCGTAGGTTGCTTTAGTGATACGGGAACCATCTTTCCGTTGGCTGAGCCGAAGGTTGTTCAGGGAAATTCCTACCGGACAGGCTGCTTCGCACCGGCCGCACATCAGGCAATTGTCGGTGGGTACGGAGTGTTCTGTATTGTGCCGGAGTGCTTTTAAAAAGTATACGGGCTGGGTGTCGGTTATTTTGAGAGAGTTGCCTAACTGGCAACGGTCAATACAGATGCCGCAACGGGAGCAGGAATATAACTGGAATTGACTGAAGGTTGTAAATGTTCGTCCTTGTTTTATTCCCCAGTTTTTCAGAAATATACAGACAATTTCGGTGGGGATGTGCATATAGCGGGAGAAAGGCAAGAGCAGGAAAAAGAGTCCCAATGCGGAAGAATAAGCCCACCAGGCGGGGTAGGATAAAGATTCGATGGGCAGAAAACGGCTGAAGAAATCGCCTGCGGTGTGGGTTAAGAAATGCCCGCCTCCCCGGACACCGCTGGTGAAGCTTTCGGCTAAGAAGCGGAGAGGAAAAATACACCAGAGTACGGTTAATATCAGTAAATCAAACGGACGGTGCCGGGTTGTTTTTTTCATTCCCAGTGCTTTGGAATACAAACGCTTAATCCAGGCTAATGTCAATCCGGAGAGAATCATTAAAAGTACCAGGTCCATTAAGAACGCGAAGGTGGTACTATAGGGAAAGGTTTCTTGTGCCGGATGAAAAAAACGAAAAAAGATGGCAAAATAGGGGGGATTCAAAAGGCTGGTATGGTAGACCAGGGATTCTATTTTACCGATGACAATCAACAGGAACCAGCCGAGTCCGAAGCACATGTGCATATATCCTAAAAAAGGACTGGTACGATAAATTTTATGGTGTACCAGGCTTTCCAGAAATACTTCTTTTCCGGCTTTCCAGGTTTTCAGGGTAAATATGTTTTTTCGGATTATGCGTTTTTCTTCCTTGGAGAAAGAACGAATCCAACGGGTATATCTGGCGAGCAGATATATCAGGAGGATATTCAAACCGAGGGTGAAGGGAAGAACGAAGGGGTCGTAATACATGACTGGGATAACAAAGATTAATTGTGGAGGAGTTTATGCAGCGTCAGAATCATTTTCCGGGTATCGACTCCCCGGGGGCAGACGGTCAGGCATTTGCCGCAGAGCATACATTTATGTAATTCCCGGGCTGCTTCGGTTGTTTCGCCGCGTTTTATTGACATTTGCAGTTTGCGGATATTAAAGTCTGTCAGGTTGCCGGCGGTACAGGTCGCTGAGCAACCGCCACAACCTATACAAAGGTTGCTGTCCGGCACTTCCTTGCTGAGTTGGGCTGCAATGGATTTGTCGTTTTTGTCATAATTTATAACACGTGCTTCGGATATGGAGAATCCCCAGATGTTCATGATGGCAGGGTATTAATGTTTTTTATGTGTGTTTGCCCTGTTGCTGAGCAGAAATTCTTTGATGGCAATTGCTGCGGAGCGGGCATCTGTCAGAGTATCCGTCAGGTTCATCGGTGAGGTGCTGCAGCCTGCCGAGAATATCCCTGGGGTAGAGGTGAGGTTGGTGGCGTAATGAGGGTCCGCTGTATGCAGGAAACCGTTGGGTGCTAATTTTAGGTTCAGTTGTGTTGCCAGTTGCCGGGTTCCTTCGGAAGGTTCCATACCAACCATCAAAATCATCAGGTCCAAGCTCATACGGATGGGTTTGCCTACTAAAGTATCTTCCGCTTTGATCATTACTTGTTTGGAAAGGTTTTCCGAAGCCTCAGACAATCGTCCCCGAATAAATCTGATGTTATATTTCTCCTGGGCCTCCCGGTATAATTCTTCATAACCCGGTCCAAACATGCGCATGTCCATGTAGAAGCAGAGAATTTCAGCGTCAGGAAGGATTTCCCGGATTTCAACGGCTTGTTTTACTGCTGTTATGCAGCAGACTTTGGAGCAATGAAAATTACAGATTTTTTCATCCCGGGATCCTACACACTGGATGAGTCCGATTCGTTCCGGTTTTTTTCCGGTGGAAGTTTGAAGCTGATGATTCGTGAGAAAATTTTCCAATTCTACCGACGTCATCACATTTTCGTAGATACCGTAGCCGTATTCTTCTTTCCGGCGGGCATTGAAAGTCCGGAAACCGGTAGTGAGCAGGAGAGCTTCGCCTTGCAGTTGTGCTCCGTCATTCAGGTCTATTGAAAAAGAATTGTTTTCCCGGATGATTTTTACCGGTTCACAGTTCAGGTGTACGCGAATGTTGGGATGGTTCAGGTTTTGACGTAAAAGCCGGTTTAGCTCTTTGGCACTTTTCCGGTCCGGAAACAGCTGGTACCAATTATTCAGGTTACCTCCTGTTTCGTTTTCTTTTTCGATCAATTCTACCTGTTCTCCGCTTTGAGCCAGACGATAGGCAGCTTCACATCCTGCCGGCCCTGCTCCTATGATGATGATACTCATTGTTTTCGATTCAGCTTAAGTTTATATTACTGCCTGAGGGTGGTTTATACTTTCAGGTAAGTAGGGCAGGCGGGCTGTCCCATATCTTCCCCTTTTATATTTTTGTATTTGGCTTCCGGATCGTAATCGATACCCATTTTTTCCAGCAAAGGCTCTACGCTGACCTGATGCATCTGGAGGCCGATTTCCCACGGGTCGTATCCTAATACGAGGGCAGCTGCTTCTTCGTAGGTTAGTACCGGAATGCCGTATCCGTTTTTTCCATAAGTTGTACCTTCCATTTCACTGATGGTATATTGCCATTTATCCAGGAACATGGCACATCCCGGACAATTGGTGATGATAAAGTCCGGTTCATAGGGTTGCATGGATTCGAATTTCTTTTTGGAGTTTGCAACGGAGAAGCCCCGGTTGGCCATAATCAGGTAGTTGCGGAATCCGAAACCACAGCAATGTCTTCTTTCCGGATAGTCGACCGATTGACCTCCCCAGGCTGTCACCATTCCGGATAAAACAGCCGGAAATTCCGCACCTCCGATGCCTTTGTCGGGAAACATCTTGGCATAATGACAACCGATGTGATCGACGATTTGTAAAGGCCGGCCACTATGGACATCTCTGAGGCTGTATTTTTTTTGTGCAGCAATCTCGTTCCTGAATTTGTAGATGATATCGGAGGTGTGTGCCAGGTTCTTGGGTTTTTGAAATTCCCTTTTCGTGGCTTTCCATAAAAACTCCCTGGTCTTTTCTTCTGTTTCCGGATGGGTTTCCCAGGTATGCAGGATTTCAGTATAAATGCCGAAAGAAGTGATGCAGGAGGGGGTCATGTTTTCGAACCCGGCTTCCGTCATCAGTGCAAAATGGCGGGCTACCACTGTCATAATGGTTTCAATCGGAACCACGTCTGAATGATAACCGATTCCTGTGCAAGTGGTATGGCGGGGATCATCCAAAACGGTTTTTCCCAATTTATTGCCCAATATATCGAGATAAGCCCACTCGGAGCCGGGAAAAAAAGTTTGCCGGATGCAACTTCGGGCGTAGTAATATTTATCGTCTGCTATCTCTTTTTGATAGTCTTTCCAGATTTGTTGTTTTCCTTCCAGGTTCATGGTTGCCTTAGCTTTTTATTTTTCACTGTGTTTTCCGTTGTTGTCGGTGTAGGTATGCAAAAAATAGTTTTCCATGTCTATACCCATTTCTTCTGCCTTTTTCACGGAATAGGCTTCTATTTTGTCTAAAAATTCCTTACCGCCCGTCACCTCGAAAATTGCTCTGAGTTCATCTAAAGAATCATTATCTACCTGACGGAGTGTTCCTGCCCCTGTTTTTCTGTAATTTGAATGGGTTTTTTCATATACTTCGTCCCTGTGGGTATAAATCCACTCCCAAACGGGGCCTTGTTCCGGGTGCATTTCCGGTTTTACGACATCGGGAGTGACACAATAACCGTAGTTCAGGATGTTGTTGCCCAATACTTTTTTTAGTGCATATTGCTGGCGTCCTTTTTCAGATGAGGTAAACAAGCCTTTTTCCTGGGACAGTTTACGCAAGGCCATGATAATACCTCCCGGCGTATTGCAGCGGGGACAACGGGTTTTACAGGACATGCATTCGCCACAATACCAGATGGTGTCGGATTTTAATAAGGTTTCCAATGCATATTCATCTTCCCGTTGAACCGTATCCGCGATGATCCTCGGGTCGTAATTGTAAAATTCAGCTGAGGGGCATATTGCTGTGCAAACTCCGCAGTTCATACAGCTATTCAGGCTTTCTTTGTAATGAATGTCTTTTTTCAGTTGCTCCGTTAGATGGGACATAGTTATTTTTATACTAAATTACTTACAAAAGTAAAGTGAACGGAGGAGTGGAGCATGTATGTAAATACCCAATTGGATGGTGGTGTTTATACCTACTCTGCAGGCATAAAAAGAAACAGGGGTTTCGTTCTTTCCGGACGAAACCCCTGTTTTCAATCGGGTATTGGATTATTGTATGACTTCAACAATGGCGCAACGGTTCCATTGGTTGTTGTTTTTATAATAAGGTCTTTCTTTTCCTACATATTCGATTTTCATCCGGTCTGCACTGATTCCGTATTCTTTTTGAAGAATGTGGGCAACAGCTTCGGCTCTTGCCTGAGATATTTTCAGGTTAACGTTGATAGGACCAAATTTGTCGGCATAACCGATGATGCGGACTTTTACGTCAGGATTGTTTTTGAGGAACGTTCCAATGTTGTAGATGAGCGGTCCATAGGTATCCTGTACAACTGCGCTGTTGAATCTGAAAGGTATCGTTGCAGGCATAACTTCGTATACGTCAACATCTTTGGTTTTTACCGGCTGTATCACCTCTTTTTCTACAATCTTGACCTCTGGCGGCCGGTTTTCCAATTGGTTGACCTTGTTGGCCAGTACCAGGTTGGCAGCAGCGAGTTCATCAATAACAGCCTGTTTCGGAGCTACACGGAAACCTCTGCCTTTAAAGCGGTAGGTGAAACCTCCGGTTAATCCGCCCAGTCCGTCATTCGGGAATCCGCCGACTTTAACCATTTTATCGTTGAAAATCATTCCCTGAAATTCGATGTTGGCATCAAAACGTTCAGAGAGTCTGAATTTGGCTTGTATACCTCCGTGAATGGTGAAAGATTGCTGGTATCTGCGGGTCATTCCTCCGATACCGAAGAAAGGTACCAGGTCGAATACCCGGTCGGGTTTATATTTGGCAAAGAAATTGATTAATCCCATCATAAAATCAATGTTCAGGTGCATGTAATGCATGTGGATCATGTTTTGTGCATGGGGGGTAAAACCGTGCAGAGAACCTCCTCCTCCCTGGAGTCTTAATCCCCACCAGGGATTAAACATTTTACCGATAGCCAATTCCGGCATAAAAGTGATGGTGTTTCTGAATTTAGCCTGGGAAGAATGTTCTGCCATAAAAGCATTCGCACCGAAATTAGCCGATACAAACCAGTTATGCCAGAACGGATTTGCTTCAAATGAAGTCTTATAACCCGGGAGGCGCTGTTCTATGATGATTTCCTCCACTTGCCCCTGTGCCTTTGCTATTCCACATAGACCAGCAGCTAAAATAATTAACATGAATCCTTTTTTCATAACATTTTCATAATTAAATCATTTATTTATTCTCAGTTTGTTGGATGTTCATTTATACGCGGTTATCCGACCTGATGTTTCTGGTTTATGACCTTTTGTCCGATTGTCCGGTTAAAATTTAGGGAAATAACGTAAGAGGGGTAAGCCACGTTTCAAAATGGGAGGGATAAATGATGGTATTTTATAATTTTTAACTTTTAATTTTTCATATTGTCTTGTTTTTAATCATGATGAAAAGCCTATCTTTGCAAACCATGGGAAAGGATAGAGGAGAGGGGGAGAATGAGTGCGTAATTTAAAATCAGGAGTGTATGTTGAATATCGCGTTATTTGGCCCTCCAGGGGCAGGGAAGGGAACTCAGGCAAAGAAAATTGTTGAAAAATATAACCTGGCCCATCTGTCCACCGGAGATATGATTCGTAAAGAAATAGCCGAAGGTACGGAGTTGGGAAAAATGGCTCAGGATATTATCAATCGGGGAGAGTTGCTGTCTGATGAATTTGTGGTGAAATTAATAGAAAGCAGTATGGCTGCTTGTAAGGGAGTAGACGGTTTTTTATTTGATGGTTTTCCCCGTACAGTGGCACAGGCAGAAATCCTGGACCGGATGCTTGAAGCAGAGGGGACACCTCTGAGGGCTTTGATTTGTATCCATGTGCCTTTTGAAGAATTGAAGCGCCGAATGTTGGAACGGGCCAAAATCGAAGGGCGTGCTGATGATAATGAGGAGGTGATTCAGAAACGTTTCCGTGAATATAATGATAAGACTGTTCATGTAGCTAATTATTACAAGAATAAAGGGGTACATGTGGATGTGGAAGGTAATTGTCCTGTGGAGGAGGTGTTTGGTTCCATAACGAAAGCTATTGAAGGAGTGAAGTAAATTCTGATATTTTTTTTGGAATGGATTTGCTTATGTAAAAAAAAAGTATTTTCTTTGCACTCTGTTTGGAAAGCGTTTATAAAAAATACTGAGAGATGTCAAGAGTTTGTCAAATAACTGGAAAAAGAGCGATGGGTGGTAATCACGTATCTCACTCAAAAAGAAGAGTGAAGAGAACGTTCTCTATCAACCTGTTCAAAAGAAATTTTTATTGGCCTGAAGAAGACAGATGGATTCGCCTGAATGTTTCAGCCGATGGTCTTCGTCTGATTAACAAGAGAGGTTTGAGTGCATGTTTGAAAGATGCTACTGCTGCTGGTTTAATTAAAACTATTTAAAATCACTGACGATGGCAAAGAAAAGTAAAGGAAACAGAGTGCAGGTGATTCTGGAATGTACTGAACAGAAAGAATCAGGAGTACCAGGAATGTCCCGGTACATTACTACCAAGAACAGAAAGAATACTCCCGAAAGATTGGAACTGAAAAAGTACAATCCGTATTTGAAAAGAGTTACGTTACACCGTGAGATAAAATAATTGAACTATGGCAAAGAAAACCGTTGCAACTTTGAAAACCGGAGATGGTCGTGGTTATGCAAAAGTAATCAAAATGGTAAAATCTCCGAAGACTGGTGCCTATATGTTCAAGGAACAAATGGTTACCACTGACCAGGTAAAAGAAGTATTGAAGAAATAAATATTTCTTTGTATAAGGAAAAGCGCCTTTATAAGGCGCTTTTTTTATGTTTGCAAGTGTGGCATGTGGGGAATCTTGGATGTGGGTTTCGGGGGTGACAATCAAAACTTGCCAAAAATAAAAAGGTCAGTTTTCACTGACCTTTTTGGTAGCGGGGGCCCGATTCGAACGAACGACCTTTGGGTTATGAGCCCAACGAGCTACCACTGCTCCACCCCGCAATCTTAGTCAATACTTCCGTATTGCATGTGCAAAGATAATATTTTTTTTTACGATTTCCAATGAGATAATGATTATTTTGTCTCAATAAAAAAAGGTCAGTTTTTCACTGACCTTTTTAGTAGCGGGGGCCCGATTCGAACGAACGACCTTTGGGTTATGAGCCCAACGAGCTACCACTGCTCCACCCCGCAATCTTAGTCAATACTTCCGTATTGCGAGTGCAAAGGTATGATATATTTTGGATAAATCAAATTTTTAAGGTATATATTCTTGCCCATTTTATAAAAATAGCAGGATGTCGAAGTTTTTTGCATATATTTGCATGTATATCAGATTGATTTTTGATAAGTATGGAAACAAATAAGTGTCAAATGAAAGGATTCATTTATGGGATAATTTCTTCTTCTACATTCGGATTGATTCCTTTGTTTGTTTTGCCGGTGATGCGGAAGGGGATAGGTATAGATTCGGTGATGTTTTACAGATTTGGAATTTCCGCGTTGATGTTGGGAGTCTGGTTATTGATTCGGCGATATCATTTAAAGGTGCATTTCCAGGAATTGTTCACTCTTTTGGGCTTGGGGCTTTTTTATGCTGTGACCGCATTATTATTGACGACTTCTTATTTGTATATACCCAGCGGGGTTGCGACAACCATTCATTTCCTTTATCCGGTCGTGGTGGCTGCGATAATGATTCTTTTCTTTAAGGATAAGGTGTCTTTTCCTTTGCTGATTGCTGTTTTTATGGCTATCTCAGGGGTATTTCTGTTGAGCCGGGGAGCCCCTTCGGGAGAAATGAATCTTAAAGGGTTCTTATTGGTATTGATGACGGTGATTACTTATGCTATTTATATTGTTGGCGTAAATAAATCTTGTGTCCGGGGAATGGAGGGATTAACATTGACCTTTTATGTATTGTCGGTTGGTGCTGTTGTTTTTGGGGTACACTTGTGGGTAAAAGGAGAAATGCTGGACCGTATACCGGATTGGAGTACAGGTATATATTTGGTTTTACTGGCTTTGATACCGACCTTGGTTTCTGATTTTACCTTAATTTTATCGGTGCAACATATCGGGTCTACTACGACGGCCATTCTGGGGTGTATGGAACCTCTGACGGCTGTTGTTATGGGGGTATTTTTTTTAGGTGAGCAGTTGGGGGGATGCCAGGTTGCGGGAATATTGGTTATTTTACTGGCAGTTTCTCTTGTTATATTAACTAATAGTAGGGAGGGATTGAAATTGAAGCAGATTCCTTTGAGAATCCGGAGGTCTTTTTTTAATAGTAAAATGGAGTGATTATGCTTGTTTTAAGAAGGATAACAGATGCAGAGAATGACGAATTCAAGCGTTTGGTTGATTTATACAGGGAGGCATTCCCTGAAGAGGAAAGACGTGATATTGAGCAGTTGAAAGTATTGCTAAAGGAGGAGAATTCTATGTTTTTCAATGCTGTCGAATATGAGGGTAGGCTGGCAGGTTTGTTGGTATATTGGAATTTTGGTACTTTCTATTATATTGAGCATTTGGCTGTGTTTGCAGAAATGAGGAATAAGAAGATCGGGCAGCATATTCTGGATTGGGTGAGGGAATATTTAAAAGAAATGTGTATTCTGGAAGTAGAACCTGCCGAGACGGAGATGGCTATTCGCAGAATTCATTATTATCAGCGTAACGGTTATCAGATATTGGACAGGCAATATCTTCAACCTTCATATACGGGGGAGGGCAAGCCGTTTCCGCTCTGGATTATGGGTAACGGGAGTCCTGAAAGTACTGCTGTTTTGCAAAAACAGATAGAAATAATAAAGGAGAAGGTTTATTACCGGCATTGATTGCGGGAGGATTTTGTTGCTGGGTTGACAGGTTCTGACAAATCATTCCGGTTGTAAAAGAGGCTGGAATATTTGACGGGAAGATTTTTATGTCACTTCTGACCATGGGGGAAAGACTTTACAGGAAATGGAATCCTCTTTTATGATTTACGGGAGAAATATAGAAAAAGGGTTGGCCGTCAAAAGCCAACCCTTTTTGTGAAGGGACATGATTATTTATTTTCCCAGCATATGGCAGATTTCCTGGTATACGAATTCTCCGGTGAATCCGAACTTTTCGTCCAGTACTTTAGCCGGTGCTGAATATCCGAAGTGATTTACTCCGTGAATTTTTCCATTATTGCCGACCAATCCTTCAAGTGTAACGGATAATCCTGCTGTCAACCCGAATTTTGGTTTATCTGCCGGTATGACCTCGTTCTGATAAGTCAAGGGCTGTTGTCGGAATAATCCTTCCGAGATGGCTGAAACGATTTGGCAGTGAATGCCTTTTCTTTCTGTTAACAGTTCGGCAGCTTCTACCAGGGTTGCTACTTCTGAGCCGGAAGCGATCAGGATAACATCCGGATTTTCGCCATTTTTAGAAACGATGTAGGCTCCTTTTTCTGCCTTTGCGGCAATTTCGTAGCGATTGTTCCGGGCAGGCAGGTCGTTGATATTTTGGCGTGATAATATCAGGGCAGTAGGAGTAGAGGTGTTAGCCATGGCCATTTTCCAGGCAACTGAGGTTTCGGCGGCATCTGCCGGACGAAGGGCTAACAGGCTCATTTTTCCGGAGTGGTTTTGCATTTTTTCCATCAAACGGAGTTGTGCTTCGTGTTCGATGGGTTGGTGGGTAGGGCCGTCTTCTCCTACCCGGAAAGCGTCGTGACTCCAAATATATTTCACGGGCAACTCCATTAATGCGGACAGCCGGAAGGCTGGTTTCATGTAATCGGAGAAGACGAAAAAAGTTCCGCAGGCGACATGAATGCCTCCGTGGAGAGCAATACCGTTGCATATCGTGGCCATAGTTAGTTCGGCTACTCCTGCCTGCAGGAATTTTCCGCTAAAATCACCTTTCACCAGGTTGCGCGCACCTCCTTTGATGAAGCCGTCTGTTTTGTCTGAATTGGATAAGTCGGCGGAGCTGACAATCATATTGTCTACCTGTTTGGCCAATTCAACCAATACATTGGCAGAGGCGGCACGGGTGGCGATGTTGGCTTTGTGGGCAATGGCCTGATAGTCGATTTCAGGGGCCTTGCCTGACATGTACTCATGGAACCGGGCAGCTAATTCGGGATTTGCTTTTTCCCAGGCAGCCTGTTCCGCTTTCTTTTGCTGAACATAAGTCCGTTTTCTTTCCATTGCCTCGGCATATAATTTTTTAACTTCCGGGAAAATGGTAAAAGGTTCCTCCGGGTTGCCTCCTAAGTTTTCTATGGTTCTTTCAATGGAAGCTCCTGCGGCGCTCAAGGGTTGGCCGTGAGTGGACACTTTGTTGGAATAATCTTCTGAGTTCGGTCCCAAGGCTCCTTTTCCCATCAGGGTATGACCGATAATCAGGGTGGGGCGTTGGGTTTCCTGCCGGGCGGTTTGGAGGGCGTTACGGATTTCCTCGATGTCGTTTCCGTTGATGGTGATTACGTTCCAGCCCCAGGCTTCATATTTTTTAGCCGTATCTTCATGAGTTACTTCTTCAACTTTGGTGGAAAGCTGGATGTTGTTGGCATCGTAAAACATAATGAGGTTGGATAAGCCCAAAGTTCCGGCAATCCGTCCGGCACCCTGTGAAATCTCTTCTTGTATACCTCCGTCTGAAATAAAGGCATAAGTTTTGTGCGCCATCCATTCTCCGAAACGAGCTACCAGGAAACGTTCGGCAATAGCAGCTCCTACTGCCATTGTATGACCTTGTCCCAGTGGACCGGATGTATTTTCTATTCCGCGTTTTACATCTCTTTCGGGATGTCCCGGGGTGATACTTCCCCACTGACGAAAGTTTTTGAGGTCTTCAAGGGTGTATCTGCCGGTGAGGCATAGAACTGAATAAAGCATCGGAGACATATGTCCGGGGTCCAGAAAGAAACGGTCCCGGTTGACCCAGGTTGGATCGTCCGGGTCGAAGTTTAAGAACTCGGAATATAAGATGTTGATGTAATCGGCACCTCCCATGGCTCCTCCGGGATGTCCGGATTTTGCTTTTTCCACCATGGCTGCTGCCAGAATCCGGATGTTATCCGCCGCTTTGTTAGAAATGTTATTCATGATTTGTATTGGAGTTTATTTTTTAGTTTCACAAAAGTATAAAAAAGTAATTATATCTGTTCATATTATTTTCAGACGGGTTTCAATGCTTTTCATCCGGTTCAGAGATTCATATCTTTATAAAGGTGTTCCCACCAGGCCGGTTGTTCTTTCAGGTATTTGGCAAAGTAGGCCAGGATCGTATTGTTCCAGATGATGCGCTGCTGGTAATCTACGACTGTGTGGTCTGCATTTTTGACTAATACCAATTCTGCGTCTTTGCCTAATAATTTCAGGGCAGTATATAATTGTATGCTTTGTCCTGTGGGTACATTGACATCTTTGGTGCCGTGGATAAGCAGTAGGGGTACTTTTACCTTGTCAGCTTGAAAAAGCGGACTCTGGTCTACGTAAATATCCCGCCTGTTCCAGGGGAATGCATAGGCAGAAGCGTTGGTACTGTAGCCATAGCCCCAGTAACCTTCTCCCCAATAACCGGCAATCGAAGAAATGCCGGCATGTGATATGGCACAAGCAAACAGATTGGTTCGGGTTGTCAGGTATTCGGTGGTAAATCCGCCGTAAGAAGCTCCCATACAGCCTATTTTCTGAGGGTCAATGAAAGGGTGGGCTTTTACAAATGCTTTGGTTGAAGCAATAATTTCATCGGCAGTGATTTTGCCCCAATTGTTTTGGTGGCGGGCAGAAAATTCCTGTCCGTAACCGATGCATCCGGAAGGTTGCGGGACATACACCACATAACCGTTGGAGGTGTACAAATTAAAAGGCCAGCGTCCGCCGAAACTCCGAGCTACAGGAGTTGTTCCGCCATAGTAATACACAATCAGGGGATATTTTTTCTTAGGGTCAAAATTTGCAGGCAGATAATAACGGCCGTCTATGAGGGTATTTTTGTTGTATTGGTAATCCCAGTCTTTCATTTCACCCAGGACGATATTTTCATATTGTTTTTCCTGGGGATTATCCCAGAGAGTAGTTTGGTCGGAGGACAGGTTTAAAGTATAGATTTTCGGCGGATAATTGGTGGTGGAGGCTGTATACATCATTTTGTTTGCTCCGGAAGAAATACTGGTTTGCAGAATGAGGTCGCCGAGACACGTTATCCGACTGAATTTGCCGTTGGCATAGCGGTATAAATAGACAAAATCGGCTTCGGAGACTTTGGCATATATGTTTCCGTCTGTGTGCCAGACCGCATCTTCTATGGAAGGGTTAAAGCTGCGGGTTATGGGTTCAACCTCATGCTTTGCCAGGTCGTAAATGTACAGTTGGTTGTCGTATTGGTTGGCAATTGGTTGTTTGCCTGTGTTTTCTCCCATTTTACCGAAAGCCGAAGGGCCTCCGCTGATAAGTAGTTTTTGGTCGTCGGGGGAGAAACTGCAGTGAATGCTGAATGAGCGGTTTTTCCAGAGGGTATCCACTTTTTGGGTGGTTATATCCATCAAATAAATATTTTGTTTACTGTAGGGGTATTCCGTATAGGCAGGTTGGGAAGTTGCGAAAAGTAATTTTTTGCCGTCGTGACTGATATCCATCAGAGAAGTACTCAGGTTACCCCAGGTCAGGCGGGAATGTAATCCTGTTGCAAAGTCGTATTTGCAGAGATAGCTTCGGTTGCGGAAATAGCTTTGACGGTCCTGTATGCCGGCGAGTTTGCGCAGTTGCCAGTCGGGAGTGCTGTAATCTTCATTATCGTAATAGATAAGGTAACTGCGGTCGGGTGACCAGGTGTGATATTGGATTTTGGTGTCTTCCTGAATCAGACAGGTTTGTTTTTGTTTTTCAATATCATAACTGAACAGAGACCGTCCACTTCCTTCGTTTTGCATAAAAGAAAGCTGGTCTTTACCCGGAATCCACTGAATATAGTAAGCGTTGTTGCCGTAAAATGTATAAACGATTTCTTTATCGGAAATGCGATATACATACGTATTGAACGTCGTTTTTCCGTCAATCGTGTTGTGTATGCCTATCAAAGCATATTGGCCGCTGGGAGAAACGTTTAATTGTCCGACTTGTTTTCCGTTGAGGATGTCATAAATGTTTTTGCCTCGTTTGGGAGAAGTCGTAAATTCAACGGGGACAGAGGTAAAATCCTGGTCGGTTGTCAGTCGTACATAAGCAATTTTCCCTCCTTCGGTGAGGGCTTTTATCAGGATGAGATGTTTTCCCGGAAGCCATTCCCCGGCAATGGTTTTGTTAGCGGGGATGTTGTCATTGACGCTTGCTTTTTTGATACCGTCGATATAGATTTCTGCATTTCCGAAAAGTTTGACTTCTATTTTGCCGCTGATCCATTCCGGATTGCTGAAGTAGACCGCATAATAGTTTAGCGTAGGCGTTTCCCCGGCAATTGTTGTTAAAGTATCTCGTTCTGCCGGGGTGACGGTCCAGGTTAGGTGATGAAAGTGATTTTCCGTTTTTCCGGCATCGGGAGTCAGGTTCTTAATATTAATGCCGGAATAATCGGTAAGCATGGCATCCGTAAAGAGTTGCCCTTTGACATTCTTGAAGTTACTGAGAGCTGGTTTTTCTATGGGAATAGGAGTCAGGCTTAACCATTCTTTTACTTCCTGGGCTTGTGTCCCCAACGCAATGGCCATAAAACAGGCCAATAATTTTTTTTTCATACCTAAGGATTATAATTCTTTTTGGGTTTTGCAGAAGACTAATAATTTAAGGCGAAGGTATTTTTTTTTAATAGAAAAGAAAGTTAATAACATGTTAAACCCGCGTAACTTATAAAGGAAATGTGCGTACATTTTCTGAACGATAATTTTAAGTCTATGAAAACAACACTTTGTTTATGGGGGATAATTTTGATCTTGGTTTGTTGTAAATCCCGCGAAAGACTGGTAGAGCAGAAATTTGATTTTACTTCCCGTCCGGTAAATACAGGAGTGAAAGAGGAGGTACGGGATTCTTTGCAGGGAACTGCATGGCCTGTCAAAATGGTAAAACAGGAAACTGTTACGCTTACTCAGGGATGCCAGCCTTTGCATTATTGTGTTATTGTCGGCAGTTTTGCTTATCCTCAGAATGCGGTTCGTCTGAGAAACCAGCTTATGCAGGAAGGTTTTCAGGAAGCTTCCATTTACCGGAATGCGGCCGGGATGTTCCGGGTGAGCATACTTTGTGACGACTCTTATGAGTCAGCCTGGCAGGAAGTATGCCATATCCGGAGTGAATATCCGCAATACTACGATGCCTGGCTGTTGGAGACAAATTATTAAGTTTACGGGGTACTGTTATTCAAGCATGGAGTCGTGCCGGTTGACTTTCAGGATTCCTGACAAGTGTTTCAGGCGGGAAATTAATTGGTCCAGATGCTCGGTATTGTCGATAAGTACCGTAATGTTACCGTCAAAAAGTCCTTCAGAGGAGTTGATGGAGATGGCCCGTAAAGTAGCGTGAGGGTCCTTGGCTATCAGTTCGGTTATTTTGTTGATAATGTTGCCTTCTCCTTTTCCTGTCAGGTTCAGTATAGTCTGATAGGAAGTTGCTCCGTCGTTGGTCCATTGTGTTTTTACGATGCGATAGGGATAGCGCCTCATCAGTTCCTGTGCATTTTTACATTGCCGGCGGTGCACTTTGATACCTTCTCCTATGGATACAAATCCGATAATGTCGTCTCCGTAGACCGGATTACAGCATCGGGCAAATTTGTAGTCTACGTTATCTACGTTTTTATCAATCAACAGGACATCCTCATCTATTTTTCTGGGACGTTCTACTTTTATATCTTTAGGGATTGTGATTGATGAGGGTTTTTCTTCCGGTTGGATTAATATTTCCTTGATCTCTGACGGTTCATGTTTTCCGATGGCTACACCATGATATAAATCCAACGCAAACTTGTATTTGTAGTGGTGCATCAGTTTGCGTATGATTTCATCTGTAAATTCGATTTTCCAGTTTTTGAATCGCCGCATCAGCATTTCTTTGCCGATGTCTGCCTGGTGGTTGATTTCTTCATTCAGAAACTGGCGGATTTTATTCCGGGCTTTGGAGGTGACCGTAAAGTTGAGCCAGTCTGCTTTCGGCTGTTGATTGGCTGCGGTGATAATGGAAATCTGATCGCCGTTTTTCAGGACATATTTTAAGGTTTCGTTGCGGTCGTTGACTATACCTCCGACACATTTACCTCCGATATTGGTATGAATGGCATAGGCAAAGTCGAGGAGAGTAGCTCCTGCTTGCAGGGTGATAAGGTCTCCTTTGGGAGTAAATACATGTACTTCCTTATCCTGCAGGTTGATTTTCATATCGTCCAGCAAATCGATGGCGTTGTCTTTGTTGCTTTCCAGAATCTCCCGCAGTTCGTTCAGCCAGTTTTCAATGACAGAATCTGAAGTGCCTCCTTTGTATTTCCAGTGGGCGGCGAACCCTTTTTCGGCAATTTCATCCATTCTTTCCGTACGGATTTGTACTTCGACCCAACGGTTGCGCGGTCCCAGAACGGTGGTTTGCAGGGATTCATAGCCATTGGATTTGGGTACCGAAATCCAGTCGCGTAACCGTTGGGGGTTTGGGGTATATTTATCAGTGACGATAGAGTATACCCTCCAACAATCGGGTTTTTCATTTTCTCCGGTACTGTCGATGATAAAGCGAACGGCAAAGATGTCGTAGATTTCTTCAAATTCTACCTGGCTTTTCCGCATTTTATTCAGGATGGAAGCGATGGTTTTGGTGCGGTATTTCATTTTGTATTTTATACCGCGCCGGTCGAGTTCTGTAGTGATGGGAGCGATAAACTCGGCGATATAAGCTTCCCGGGCATTTTTAGAGTCTTTTAATTTTTGTTCTATTTCTTTGTATATGTGAGGATTGGAATAGCGCAGGGCGGTATCTTCCATTTCGGATTTAATGTTATACAGCCCCAGCCGGTGGGCAAAGGGAATGTAGATGTAGCTGGTTTCCATGGCCAGTTGTTTTTGTTCATCGGCGGAAAGAGCGTCTGCTTGTCGCAGGGCGTGTAATTTTTCGGCCAGGAAGATTAACTGAACCCGGATGTCTTCTGCAAAACTCAATAATAATTTGCGGAAGTTTTCTGAATTGACAATTCGCTGGGTGGCATAAATATGGCTGATGTCTTTCAGGCCTTTGATGATTTGCCATACTTTATCCCCGAACATTTCTCTCACTTGTTGGAGTGAGAGCATTTCTTTCTCTACGGTTTTGTGCAACATGGCACATATGATGGATGTACGTCCTAAGCCGATTTCCTGAGTAATAATCAGGGTAATATCCAGAATTTTCAGGATTTCCCCATAATCGAGTTGTTCTGAAATGGTTTCGTTTTGGATGGCGATTTTGAAAGCCTGGCGGATTTGGCGTATATCTTCTGAAGAGATAAGATTACGGCAGGATTTCAGGACAGATGTGTATTTGCTGAGTATGAGGGGACGGTATTGCGATTTTTCCAGTGCTTTCATAGTGTAAGTTTTGTGCCTATCATTTATGCCATAAAAATAGCGAATTCTTTTTAAGATTATTGGGGAGGAAATTCTATTTTTGTGTGAATTTTTGTTGAAAAATGTGTGTTATTTTATTCTTTAAGATAATGAATCTGAAAAGTATAATTCTGGAAGGGTTGTTGATGGTCTGTTTTCCGGCGATGCTTTGGGCTCAGGAGGCGAAAATACGAAGTGAAAAAATGGAGGAGCTTTTTAAGATGTTGCGTCCTGCAGACCGAAAAATTTTGGTGGATGGGCATGTGGAAGCGATGACTTCTGCTTTTTTTTCAGAGGAGGAAAAAAAGCAGATAGACAACACTTTTCAGGAGTTGCAGGGGTTGCGGGTAGCAGTAAGTCCTGAATTGAGAAACTTTATAGAGTGTGTGAACGGATTTTTCCGGCGTAATGAGAAGGCTAATTTCCAGGTATGGATGGCAGCGATGGATGAGGTGTTGAATGTTTCAGAGAGAAAACGGCAGGCGGTGAGAGATTTTCTGGAAATGACTGCTCCGGTAGCGGCCGGGCAGTTTTTATTCCGGGGGTCCAGTCATCAGTGGTTGGTGTATGGTCCGATGATATGGCGGGAGGGCAAGCCTTTAAGGGTGGAGTTTCAGCAAGGGGATTTGGTATGCCGTACCCGGAAGGATTCGATATTTATCAAGGGGACTTCCGGCAGTTGGATGCTGGGAACCGACAACTTGGATGCTGTGGGAGGGAAGGTGGATTGGAACCGGGAGGGAGATGAGCGTTATGCTGAATTGTCTTCTTTCCGGATTGTTTTATCTTCTTCCGGTTATACGGCCGATTCGGTGTTTTTTAATTATCCTTCCAGGTATTCCCGTCCTTTATCGGGAAAGTTGAGAGACAATGCATTGAAATATGAACGGGGAAAAGGGGTGCCTTTCCCTGAGTTTGTTTCTTATGATTTTAACATTTATATTCCGGATTTATACCCTGCCATTTCATATTGCGGTGGGGTGTCGTATGCCGGTGATAAGTTTTCGGGGGTTGGTACGGAGGAACACCCGGCTACTTTGAAAATTGCGCCCAACGATACGATTAGTATGTCGTTGCTGGCGAAACAGTTTGCTTTTGATTCTTTGCTGGTGAGGTCGGGGCAAGCTGAAATGGTGATTCAACTGGATTCCGGTGAAATTACACATACGGATATTAATTTTGCCTATGCACTACCTCGTAACACAGTGACGGTAAAACGCATCAGCGAACAAAGTTTACATCTGCCTTTTAAGGATACCTACCATTGTATTCTGTTTGATATGGAAGAAATTATATGGCCTTTGGACAGTACCTATATGGAGATGAGAATGAGCAACCGTTCCGGTTTGTTTAAGGCGACTATAGAGTCTTTAAATTATTTTAGTGATAATCTTTATGATAATTTACAGGGGTTGGATGAGGTTAATCCTTTGAACGGTCTGTTGAAATGTTCCATGGAGCGTGGAACGGAAACCTTTACGATTGCTGAGTATGCCGAATACCTGAAAAAACCTGCTGATCAGTTACGGAAGCAAGTTATTTTGTTGTCTTATAACGATTTTGTCGACTATAATGAAAACAGGGATGAAGTCACTCTAAAGCCCCGGTTGTTTGACTATACAAAGGCCAGGGTTGGAAAACAGGATTATGACAACATCCGTTTCTTTTCTTTGCCCGAAAAGTCCAGGACCAATGCCCGTCTGGATGTGAGGAATTTTAATTTAAGAATTTTGGGGGTAGAGAAGTTTGTTATTAGCGAATCGCGGAATATATCTGTAGAGCCTTCTGATTTGCAGGTGGTTATGCTTAAAAACCGGGATATGGAGTTCAATGGGAAGTTAAAGGCCGGGATGTTTGATATGTTTGGGAAGAACTTATTTTTTTCGTATGACCGATATACGATTGATTTGGCTAAGGTGGATTCGACCAGTATGTATCTGGCCGGGAAAAATAAACATTTGCGGGGAGAGAAGATAAAATCGCTGATCCGGGACATTACGGGAGAGATTGTGATTGACAAGCCTGATAACAAATCCGGTAAGAAAGAAGAAGAAGGATTTCCCGTACTGAATTCTACCAAAGAGTCATACGTTTATTTTGATGATCCGGCAATTCAGGAGGGAAAATATAAACGGGACAGTTTTTATTATGTGATCAAACCTTATACCATAAAGGGGATTAATGATGCCGGGAAGTTCCGTTATGCTTTTGACGGGACCCTTATTTCCCATATTGTCTCTCCGATAGAAGATACTTTACGTCTGATGCCTGACCACGCTTTGGGACTGTCTTACCGGACTCCGGAGACCGGAATAGAGTTGTATGGTCAAGGGACTATTACCGAGCGTGTGAGATTGGACCGACGGGGATTTGTGGCAGACGGCAGGGTGGAATTGAATAAGGCCGGTTTTCAGTCGGATAGTATACTGATGTTGCCCCAGCTGATGATGGCGCAAACGCCTGAGGTGAAGATAGACTCCATTCCGGGGGTACGGCCTGAAGCTTATGGGAAGGAGGTACAGATTGCTTATTTGCCGGCTGAAGGAAATCTGAAAGTAACATCGACAGCAACTCCTTTCGATGTGTATGGCGGGAGGGTTAAACATACCGGTACTTTATTTGTTTATGACGACAATATGAATGCTTCCGGAAAGTTAGAACTGGAGGGTGCTTCCTTAAGTTCGGATTTATTCCGTTTATGCGCGGACGACATCCATTCGGAAAAAACGGCTTTGAATATTGCTTCTATCCTGAATAAAAACATCCAGTTGAATACTTCGAATGTCAAGGCGGATATTGATTTGGTTGCCAATAAAGGCGAGTTTGTGAACAATACGGCATCCAACCATGTGGAGTTCACCTCTTGTCGTTACCGTTGCTCTTTTGAGAGTTTTATCTGGTATATGAAAGAAGCTTATCTGAATATCGGGTTGGAAGACCCGGTTTTGTTGGAAAAATTGTGGAAGATGGAAGTTCCGGAACAGTTGCCCAATCAGGGGAGGAATGTATTTGTCTCTACGGACCGCCTGACTGATTCGCTGACTTTCGTTGCACCTCAGGCCCGTTATGATTTGAAAAACGGGGATATTGCCTGTCATTGGGTAAATCATATTGATGTGGCAAACGGACGCTTTTATCCGGGGAAGGGCGACGTATTTATTGATGCAACGGGACATATTCGTGATTTTACGGCCGGGAGGTTGCTGTGTGAACGCCAGGATTCTTTAAAAGTGCTGACAGAAGTTGACCTGAAATTGAAAGGAAAATACCATTTTGAGGGTGCCGGTAATTTTTTGTATGTCAGTGAGGAAAACAAAAAGAGCCCGGTTCGTTTTACGGAATTGGGAGTTGATACTTCCCGGCTGATTATGGCGGGTGCTGTGTTGACAGAAGAAAAGCCTTTGTTGTTGAATGACGGGTTGGTTTTTAAAGGAAAAGTGACCTTGTTTTCCAGGAAACCTCATTTATTTTTTGCAGGAGCTGTGGATTTGACGGCAGATAAGGCCTATTTGAAACATACCTGGCTGGCAGTGAATGATTTCCTGGATGAACGCAGTATACGGATACCTGTACAGACGGAAAGCCGGAATGACAAGTACCAACGAATTTATAACGGTATGTTTTTGAATACAGACAAAGCTTTTAAACCTTATGCCGCTTTTATGAGTAACCGTTTGTTTTATAAGGACGATCTTTTAATTGGGGGAAGCGGGAAGCTGGAATGGTCGGCTCCGCTAAAACAATATATTATTTCGGATACGCTGGCTGACCGGCACTATCGTTTTCGTTACGATACGGAAACCGGTGTTGTTTCTGCTTATGGTCCGCTTGATTTAAATTTGAATATGCCGGGAGTTGTTCAAAGAATGGCCGGAGATATCAGTTATCATTTGCAGACTGAAAAACTGAAAATGGAGGATGTTCTCTGTTTGCTTGATTTTTCAATATTGGGGAAAATGGAAGTCGTGTTGCTGAAAGATTTTGCGGATAAGAAGTTAAAAACGATTCAACTGGATGGTGGTTTGCAGGAGAAGATATATGAAGTTTATGGCAAGACTGCCATGCCGGCAATTGAAAAACAATATGGCAAGGTGGCTTATCACGTACCTGATTCTTTGAGCCAAATGTTTATGTTGGATTCATTGGAATTCACCTGGAATGCGCAGACCCGCTCTTATGTTTCTAACGGACAGGTCAGGATTGTGGCAGTAAAGGGCAGACCGGTGGAAAGGGTGATGAATATAAAACTGGAAATATTGCGAAGTCGTTCGGAAGATCAATTTTTTATGTATATTTTTGACGATCAGATGTGGTATTATTTTGAGTATTCAGACCAGAGTCTGTATACGCTTTCTTCGAATGAGGAATATAATACTGTCGTAAAGCTGGAAAAAGCGGATAAGAAGGTGGTGTGGAATAAAGAGAAAGAGATTTTGTATACCATTACTTTATGTCCGGAATCTAAAAAGGAGCGTTTTTTGAAGAGAATAAAATAAATGACCGGGAATAATGACTATCAAGGAAAGATATCAGGGTATTTTAAACTGGTTTGCTGAGCATATGCCGGTGGCGGAAACTGAATTGCAATACCAGAATCCTTTCGAACTTATTGTGGCTGTTATTTTGTCTGCTCAGTGTACAGACAAACGGGTGAATATGACTACTCCTGCTTTATTCGGGCGTTTCCCGGATGCTGCCGCTATGGCAGAAGGAAGTGTTGAGGAGATTTATCAATTGATAAAATCCATTTCTTACCCCAATAATAAGGCCAGGCATTTGTCGGAAATGGCTAAGAAGTTAATGGCGGATTTTGATGGGGTAGTGCCTGGCGATATGGATTTATTGCAGACTTTACCGGGTGTGGGACGGAAGACGGCGAATGTCGTTATGGCTGTTGCTTTCGACCAGCCTGCCATGCCGGTCGATACGCATGTTTTCCGGGTGACGAACCGGATGGGCCTGGTGTGCACCAAGACTCCCCTTGAAACAGAAAAGATTTTGGTGAAAAATATTCCGGCTTCGGTTCTTTCTACTGCTCATCATTGGTTTATCCTGCATGGCCGTTATGTGTGTCTGGCCCGTAAGCCGAAATGTGAGGAGTGTGGTGTCCGGGAATGGTGTAAATATTTTAGGAAAAATATTTTATTGCAAGGAAAAGAATATGGAGAATAGCAGAAGAAAGCCGGAATGGTTGAAGATTAAACTGCCGATGGGAAAGTTGTCGGTGGAGGTATTGAATACTATCCGGGGACATCAGTTGAATACCATTTGTACAAGTGGCCGGTGTCCCAATCAGGGAGAGTGTTGGGGGTGTGGTACAGCCACTTTTATGATAGCCGGAAACATCTGTACGAGGGCTTGCAAGTTTTGTAATGTGACCACAGGAAAACCTTTGCCTCTGGATCCGGGGGAGCCTGGTCATGTGGCCGAATCGGTAAGATTGCTGAAGCTGAAGCATGTGGTGCTGACTTCTGTTGACCGGGATGATCTGGATGATTTGGGAGCAGCCCATTGGGTAAAAGTTATTCGTGCGATACGGGAGGTTAATCCCGGTACCACTATGGAAGTGCTGATTCCGGATTTTCAGGGGCGGCCGGAATTGGTGCAACAGGTGATAGAAGCGCGGCCGGATGTTATTTCCCACAATCTGGAGATGGTGCGCCGTTTGTCGGGAAGTGTCCGGAGCCGGGCCACTTACGAGGTGTCTCTGAAAGTCCTCCAACAGGTGGCTGCTTGTGGTATTGTGGCTAAATCGGGAATTATGCTGGGGTTAGGAGAAACGAAGGAGGAGGTATTGGAAGTGATGGATGACCTTCGCTCTGTCGGTTGCCAGGTGATGACCATTGGCCAGTATCTGCAACCGACGGAAAAAAATATAGAAGTAAAGGAATACATCCGTCCGGAGGTATTTGAAGAGTATAAAAAAACAGGCCTGGCGAAAGGTTTTCGTTTTGTAGAAAGCGGTCCCCTGGTGCGTTCCAGTTATCATGCTGAGAGGCATTGCCGGCCTACCGGAACTGAAAGATGAAATCAATAAAAACCAAGTTACTGGATTTAGGCCGGAAAGGGTACCGTGAAGTCTGGGAATTGCAGGAACAGTTGTTGGAGGAAGTAAAGGAGAAAAAATTCCGGGGGGAATGTTTTACAAACTATTTGCTTTTGGTAGAGCATGGACCGGTATATACTTTGGGAAAAAGCGGCAATGAAGCGAATATGCTGCTTGGTTCTCTTCAGTTAAGGGCTCAGCAGGCTGAATTTATAAAAGTGGACCGCGGAGGGGATATTACTTTTCATGGACCGGGCCAGTTGGTGGTTTATCCCATTATAGACCTGGAGAGTCTGGAAATCGGAGTGAAAGAATATGTGGACAGGCTGGAAGAAATTGTTATCCGGACCATTGCGGTTTACGGAATAGAAGGGAAACGACTGGCGGGAGCTACCGGGGTGTGGCTTGAACCGGAGACTTCGAGGGCCCGGAAAATCTGTGCTATCGGAGTAAAATGTTCCCGCTTTGTTACTATGCATGGTTTTGCTTTGAATGTGAATACCGATTTGAACTATTTTAATTATATCCATCCTTGCGGTTTTGTAGACAAGGGAGTTACTTCCATTTGCCGGGAGAAGGGGAAGAAGGCAGAGATGCAGGAAGTAAAAAAAGAGGTTTGCTGCTATTTTGAGAAGGTGTTTGGTTTGGAATTCATTTAATTTTCCCGGAGATTGATTTTATTCCTTTAATTTAAGGATTCACTCCTCATTTTCGGGTATTCATTCACTCTTTCTTTTGATATAGACGGATTTCCGTTAAACTTGTGTATAGCATAAATATAGATGCGAACAGAATAACTATTGAGTAAAAAATGAAAGTCAGAATAATTTTAATTGCTGTATTCACTTTAGCTGTTTTTGTTACCGGTATGAACGATGCTTTCGCTTGGGGGAAGCGTAAGAAGAAAGAGGGTGGGGCTGATGCTGTTGTGAACCGGAAGAATCATTATGAAGAATTAACCGGGAAAGCAAAGACGCAGGAAGGCATGTTCCGGCTGCATTGTGTGGAAAAGGATTGGTATTTTGAGATTGCCGATAGCCTGATGGGACGGGATTTATTGATTGTCAATAAAGTATCTGGAGTTCCTTATGAACTGAATGATGCCGGGTTGAACAAAGGCATGGCCTATGAGGATAAATTGATACGCTTTTATAAAGATACAGTGCAAAAGAAGGTGTGGGTGACGACATGGAATCCCCGTGTGAGTGTGCCTGAAAGGGATGCAATAGCCCTTTCTGTGAAGGATAACTATCGGGAAGCTGTGATAGAACAGTTTCCGATAGAATCCTGGAATAATGATTCTACAGCTCTTTTGATTAAAGTAAACAAAGTATTTGATGGTAGCGAGAAGAGCTTTAATGATTTGTACAATAGTATTTCTTTGGGCACTTCCGTGAAGAAGGATTTGTCCCGGATTTCTGTCATGAAGGCTTTTCCGCAGAATATTGTCGTGAAAGCCTTTCTGACAACTCAGGTGACGGAGGGCCGTGAGAGTTTGCCTGTTACGGTGGAGACAACCACTAATATTGTGTTGTTGCCGAAGGAACCGATGAGACCTCGTTTTGCTGATAACAGGGTCGGCTTTTTTTCTACTCCCCATTATTATTTTAACGACCGTCAGCAAGCGGTGGAAAAGAGGGAGTTTGTACATCGCTGGCGTTTGGAGCCTAAGCCGGAAGATGTAGAGAAATATAAGCAGGGGGGCCTGGTCGAACCGGTGAATCCTATTGTGTTTTATATCGACCCGGCGACACCGGTTCAATGGAGGGAAGCAATCAGGTCCGGTATATTGGATTGGCAGGAGGCTTTTGAGGCTGCCGGTTTTAAGAATGCCGTGCTGGTGAAAGACGTTCCTTTGGATGATCCGGATTTTGATATTGATGATGTTCGGTATTCGGTAATTACTTATGCTGCTTCTCAGCAGGCTAATGCCATGGGACCTTCTGTTGTGGACCCCCGTTCCGGAGAAATTATAGAAGCGGATGTCGTGTGGTGGCATAATGTCATGACTTTATTGCATACCTGGATGAGGGTGCAGACTGCTCCGGTAGATGCCCGGGCGCGAGCAAACCGGTTTAGTGATGAGCATATGGCCAGTGCCATCCGGTTTGTATCTTCCCATGAGGTAGGTCACACTTTTGGTCTGAAGCATAATATGGGAGCTTCTGCTGCTTTTCCGGTAGATTCACTGAGGTCCCGGACTTTTACGTCCCAGATGGGAGGAACGGCCAGTTCCATTATGGATTACGCCCGTTTTAATTACGTGGCTCAGCCGGAAGACGGCGTGGAGAGGATTACACCGGTGATCGGAGCTTACGACAAATATGCTGTTTCGTGGGCTTATCGCTGGCTGGATGTAGAAGATTCTCATGAGGAGTTATCTCAATTGAATGAATGGATTGCTGTTCATGCAGGTGATAAGATGTATTGGTACGGAGAGCAGCAGGATCCGCGTGATCCCGTTGATCCCCGGGCTTTGGATGAGGACCTGGGGGATGATGTGATAAAGGCAAACCGGTACGGATTACTTAATTTGAAAAGAATCGTTCCTCATATCCTCGAATGGACAAATGAAGAAGGGAAAGATTATCTGGAAGCCGGAAAGTTATTCATGGCTGTCCTCAATCAGTGGAAAATGTATGCCGGGCATGTAACGGCACATGTGGGTGGTTTCTATATTGAGCATCCTGTGACAGGGGACCAGAAAAACCGTTATACACCTGTAGAGAGAGAAAAACAGATGGAAGCGGTGAAGTATTTGTCGGAGGAAGTGTTTACTGTACCGGAGTGGCTGTTTGGTGCTGATATCTGGCATAAAACTTTTCCGGTCAGGGTTTCACCGGCTTTGGTGGAATATTCGCCTTATAATACGGCCCGGGAGTTGCAATATGCCTGTTTTTATGATTTGATGAAGGATGACCGATTGCTGCGGATGTATGAGGCAGAAGTATTGGCGGGGAAGTCATGTGCGTATACTCCGGAGGAGATGTTTGCCGAGTTGCATCAGGTGGTTTTTAAGGGAACTCTTCAAGAGCGGAATTTATCTTTGTATGAGCGGATGACTCAAAAAAATTACATAGATGCCCTTATCGTGAGTTCCAATAAGGCTGTGGAGAAAACAACCAAAAGGGCTTTGAGCTCCGGTAATTGCTGCAGTTTTGCTGCCCGTCAGCCGGTTGTAGAGGAAAACGGACTTCCGCAAATGCAATTGAATCACATGCAATTTTCTTCCATGACCCGGGTGTCGGAAGCTGTGTCGGTGAAAAGAGGGGCTATGTTAAAAGTATTGAGACTGGCGGAGAAAAGCCGCAACCGGGGAGATGAAGCTACCCGCCAGCATTATGAAGATTTGATTCTACGGATAAAGGAAGCGTTGAGGATATTTTAATTCTTTTCCTTTTTCTTGCTGTTTTTCGAGACTCATTCTGTCTGAGTTTCCGGTGGTTTGCTGTTTTTTGATGGCACGACACACCTGTACTTTTTTACTTAATCCTATTTAATCCTATATATTGAATGAGAAAATTGTTTTTCCTGTTTGTTTTGAGTTTGCCTTTATGGGTAAAGGCCCAGGAGATGAGAAAGATTACCGGGCAGGTCGTGGAGGCCGCTTCGGGCGAAGTTCTGCCGGGGGCTACGGTATTTATTGACCCGGATGCTTCCGTGGCTAAGGATTATACCCCGGCTGGAACGGTAACTGACGGACAAGGACGCTTTGAATTGGTTTTACCGGCTTCCGTTCAATATGTGATTGTCAGTTTTATTGGATTTGAAGCTTTGAAAGCGGATATTTCCGGAAAAACGGAATATATTTTCCGGTTGAAGGAAGAAGTGAAACAATTGGAAGAAGTGATGGTGGTGAGTACCGGTTACCAAAAGATTGACAAACGAAAATCTACGGCGGCCATTACTACCGTAAAAGCGGATGAAATCAGGCAGGCTGGGGTTTCTACCATTGACCAGATGCTGGACGGGCAAGTGGCAGGTTTGATGGCTACCCCTACGAACGGTGCTCCGGGTGCTGCAGCAAAGATGCGTGTACGGAGTACGGTATCATTGTCCGGAAGTACCGATCCGCTATGGGTTTTGGACGGTATGATTCTGGAAGGGAATGACCTTCCTTTGAACTTAGGGGATAAGGATGTGGCGGACGAGTTGTACAATACGTCTATCGGAGGAGTAAATCCATCTGATATTGAGGATATTACAATATTAAAGGATGCTGCTGCAACTTCTATATATGGCGCTAAGGCTGCTAACGGAGTCATTGTCATTACCACAAAAAAGGGAAGAAAAGGCAAACCTCGGGTCAATCTGTCCGGAGGGGTGTTTTATACTTTAAAACCGGATTTGAGGAGGTTAAATTTGATGAATGCCCCGGAAAAAGTGGATTTTGAATTAGGTTTAGCTTCCCGGAGCGATCTGGATTACCGGAGTGAGTACGGCGGCGTTTCCCGGATTTTGTCCCGCTACGGGCAATGGGACGCTTTGCGTACCGATGGTTTTGCCGGCATTTCGCCTGAAGCGCAGCAGGAAATCAATGTGCTACGGAACGGAAACACGGATTGGGGAGATGTCATTTATCGGAATGCTGTCAATCAGCAATACAACCTGAGTGTTTCCGGTGGTTCCGATTTGGCTACCTACTATTTTTCCGGCGGATATTACAATGAGCAGGGCACGACACGCAAGACCGGTTTTGAGCGTTATAATCTGACCATGAAAACGGATTTTGATTTGTTCAAGAATTTAAAAGCCGGGGTTTCCTTGTTTTTTACGGATTCGAAAAAGGAGAATTATTTAACCGATGCGGATGCTTTTATTAATCCTTCCAATTATTCCCGGAATGCCAATCCGTATTTGTTAGTCAGGGATGAAAAAGGCGATTATGTGTACGATCCGGATATTGAGGGATATAGTGGACGCCATCTGGATTTCAATTATCTGGAGGAAATGAACAATACCGGCCATACATTGAAAAACCGTTCGGTGAAGCCATTGATTTCTTTGGATTACAATGTTGCTTCTTGGTTAAAGTTGTCTACCCAGTTTTCCATGCAATTGGAGCATATTGCAACAGAAAAGGTGGCGGATGCCAATACGTATTATGTGCGTAAGTACCGCGAGAAGACCCGGGGAAATGACGGAAATTATTTTTTGCCGCCGGGGGGAATTATTCAAAATATGACGAAGGATATTAATCAGTATCAGTGGAAATTGCAAGGTGAATTTAATAAATTGTACGGGGGCAGACATGCAGTGAACGTGATGGGAGGTGTGGAGCTGCGGCAAAGTAAAATAACGGATCTGATGACCCGGGGCTTCGGGTACGATCCTAACTCTTTGACGACTAAACCTCTTGTCTTTCCTGAGGGGAGTACGCTGACCAATGTTTCTGATTTTCGTCAGTACAGCAAGGGGTTTGTGGAGGACCGTTTTCTTTCGTTGTATATGACGGGTTCCTATACCTTTGATAGCCGGTATACTTTTTTCGGAAGCTTGCGTTATGACGGGTCCAATATGTTTGGGGTGGATCAAAAATATAAGTACCTGCCTTTATGGTCGGTCTCCGGAGCGTGGAATATCAATCGGGAAGCTTTTTTACGGGAAACGGACTGGTTGTCTGAACTGAAATTGCGTGCTTCTTATGGTGTACAAGGAAATGTGGATAAAAATACTTCGCCGGAAGTGGTCGGAACCTGGGGAGATACGGAAATTCTTCCGGGGGATAATGAACCGGTGATTGACGTGAGTTCGCCGCCCAATAAATACCTTCGGTGGGAGAATACCACCAATTGGAACGGGGGACTGGATTTCGGGATATGGGATAACCGGATTAGTTTGACGGCAGATGTCTATTACCGTGTAAGTGATAATTTGATTGGTATGAGAAATCTGCCGGGTGAACATGGTTTTGGTTTTTCCAATATGAATTGGGCAAAACTGACGAATCAGGGATATGAATTGTCTTTATCGGCAGTGAATGTGAAAACGTCCGATTTTAAGTGGACCATGAATTTTAATATTGCTCATAATCAGAGTAAGGTAAACCGGGTTCAGGTTTCTGATAATTCATACGAGCCTTCCAAAGAGGGATATTCCGTAGGTGCTTTGTTTTCTTTAAAAACTGCGGGATTGGATGAGAATGGTTTGCAGATGTTTTATAATAAACAGGGAGAAAAGGTTTCTTTTTATGATTTTTACGGTTTGGAATACGGTTATATGATGGGAGGACTTATTCCTTTTTTAAAATCCCGCTTGAGTGCTGCGGAGTACCGGAATTTATTTACTTACGAAGGTACTTCGGAACCGAAGTTTACCGGAGGTTGGATTAATCGCTTTTATTATAAAAATTTTGACCTGACAGTGTCGGCCTCTTTTGTACTGGACCAAACGGTGCAGGAGACTCCTTTTTATGATCCGGTAATGACTTCTCCGGGTCAGAATTATTCAAAGAGGATGGCTGAGGTATGGTCCCCGGAGAATCCGGGTGGCAGGTATCCCCGTTTATTGGGGCGGACGACAGAGGGGGCAGACAACTGGGCTTACCAATGGTTGGGAGCAACGGGAATGGACCCGGGACTTTCTTTCCGGAAATACGATATATGGTTTAAACAAAGGAGCTATATGCGGATAAACAGTATTCGTCTGGGGTATGCTTTGCCGGCAGAAACTCTGAAGAAAATAGGATTTTCTTCGGCACGTGTGAGTCTGGAAGCCCGCAATCCTTTTGTTTTGGGTACTGCTTATAAGGGGTATTTTGATCCGGAGACCTATGGAAATATCTATTCGCAGCCTTTGGCAAGGACTTTTTCTTGTGGTATTGATTTAACCTTTTAATTGATAGGAGTATGGTAAGGAATTTCAAATATATTTTTATTGTCCTGTTGTTTCTGACTTCATGCAGTTACATTGATGTGGAGCCGGTGGGGAAAGTGATTCCCGATGAAATTTCGGAGTATCGGGCTTTGCTCACCACTGCTTACAGCACTTATCCTGCTTATCGGCGTACTTTGATGGTACGTTCGGATGAAGTGTTTCCGGATGCTTTGGGATTGTCTTATGACAGTTATATAGCTCCGGCAACCTGGAATGATGAGAATCCTGACCCTTTGTCCGTGTCCTATCCCTGGACAGAAATTTATAAGATTGCTTTTTATACCAACGTAGTCATTGACGGGGTGATGCATGCCGGGCTTGATGTGCATACGGATACGCGGGAGCAATTGTTGGCAGAGGCTTATGCATTGAGGGCTTTTGTTCATTTTGATTTGGTGAATCTGTATGCTAAATGGTACGATCCGGTCACGGCGTCTACCGACAGAGGCATTCCGTTGGCTCTGAAAGTAGATGTGGGGCAAGATTTTAAACCGGTGAGTGTGGAGCAGGTCTATGCTCAGATTTTCAGCGATTTGCAGGAAGCCGGAAAGTATATGCAGGTAGAAGAGCAGTCCGGCACGAAACTTTACCGTTTTTCGAAAAAATCGTTGCAAGCCTTGCGTGCCCGTGTTTACCTTTATCACCGGGACTGGCAGCTTGCACAGGAAGCTGCCGAGGCCATTTTACCACAATGTATGCTGGAGAATCTGCTTGCTCATCCGGTAAAGCCCTGGACCTACGATTCGAGGGAAGCCATCCTTTCCATGGAGCAAATATCCAGTACAGTCATGAAAGAGGATATGTATGTATTGGAGAATTTGTTAGGGATGTTTAATCTGGAGAAAACAGAAGAGGGCTATAAAGATGCCCGTGTGGGAAATTATCTGGTGGCCGGTTATTCCAACTGGTACTGCAATAAAGGAGGGAATAAGGAAGAGAAAGTGACTTTCCGCAGTGCTGAAATTTACCTTATCGCTGCGGAAGCTGCAGCCTGGCGGGAAGGTCAACTGAATGCGGCAAAAAGTTATTTACTGGAGTTGCTGCAAAATCGTTTGACAGAGAATTATTATAAGGAGAGAAAAGCGGCAATTGAGGGTATGGGGCGAGATGAACTGTTGGCAGAAATTCAGAAGGAACGGGCCCGGGAGTTGTGTTTCGAAGGGCACCGTTGGTTTGATTTGCGCCGGACCAGCCGCCCCGAGATTGTCAAGAATTATATGGATAATCTTTTTGAATTTCAATCAGTATCTTTACAAAAAGATGATCCTAAGTATATCATTCCTTTTCCAAGAGAAGCGGTGGAAAATAATCCGGAACTGCAAAACTAACTGCTCTCCGTCACGTAAGATATATCCGGATGAACCGTTGATTTATGACAGCAGTTATCATAGAAGATGAAGCTTTGGCTGCTCTTGAGTTGGAGAAGATGTTGAAAGAACTGGCTCCTGAACTCAAGGTGGTTGCCCGTCTTGAGACAGTCCGGGAAAGTATTGTCTGGATTCGGGAAAATAGTCCGGATGTGATTTTTAGCGATATTCACCTGGGAGACGGAAATGCTTTTGAGATATTTAAACAGGTGGAAAATAAGATTCCGGTTGTTTTTGTGACGGCTTATGATGAATATGCTTTGCAGGCTTTTAAGAGCCGTGGATTGGATTATATTCTGAAACCCCTGGATAGGGAGGAGATTAAGGCGGTTGTGGAAAAGCTCCGCGATTGGCTGGGAAACAGAGAGAGGGAGGTCGTAGCGGACAGCAGGGGTTCTTATCAAGAGCGTTTTTTGGTACAAATGGGTACCCGTATCAAATCGGTGCCGGTGAAGGATATTGCCTATTTTATGGCCGATGGCAAGTATCTGATGTTATATACTCTGGATGGGGCAGTTTATATTGTTGACCGTACGATGGGAGAAATAGAGGGGCGGTTAGACCCCCGGCGTTTTTTTCGAATCAATCGGAAGTTCATGATTGGTTTTACTGCCATTAAAGATATGGTCCGTTATTCCAATAGCCGGGTAAAGGTGGTATTACAACCTGCTCCTCCGGAGAGTATTGAAGCTATTGTCAGTAATGAGCGGGTCCGGGAGTTTAAGGAATGGTTAAATCGCTGACAAGGCAGAGTTAGTGCATTCCTTCATAAAAAACTTTCCAAAGCGGGTCTTTTATAGGTGGATTGGCCGTTATGGTTAGCATTTCCTGAGTGACCGGGTGTTTGAAACTAATTGAGCGTGCGTGCAGGCTTATGCCTCCTCCCTCATTCGAACGGGAAAAACCATATTTCAGGTCTCCTTTGATAGGACATCCGATTTTAGCTAACTGACAACGGATTTGATGGTGTCTTCCGGTGTAAAGTTTTACCTCCAGCAAGTAGTACCGCTGGGAACTTCCCAGCAGTTTGTATTCCAGTTTTGCTTCCTTAGCCCCGGATTTGGGTTGGTTGTAAGCGTAGGACTTGTTTTTTTCCTGGTCCCGCACCAGGTAGTGGGTGAGTAGCGCATGGTCCTCCGAGGGGAGATTACCTACGATGGCCCAGTAGATTTTAGTAATTTCTTTTTCGTGTTCCTGAAACATTTTATTCAGGCGGGTCAATGCTTTGCTGGTACGGGTAAAAATGACCACCCCGCTGACCGGACGGTCTACACGGTGGGGAACTCCCAGGAATACTTCTCCCGGTTTGTTGTATTTCTTTTTGATATAAGCTTTGACTTCCTCTGCTAAAGGTATATCTCCGGTTTTATCAGCTTGTACAATATCTGAAATTTTTTTATTGACAGCAATGATGTGATTGTCTTCGTATAAAACTTCTAACATGGTGAAATGGGGGATGTAAAAATGCTTTTGGCCGATTAATACTGTTCTCTTTCATTGGGGAAATCGCCGCTTTTCACATCCGAGATGTAGTTGCTTACGGCTCCGCTTATTTCAGCGAAAAGGTTATGGTAACGTCTGAGAAAACGGGGAGAAAATTCCTGATTGATTCCGAGCATGTCATGTACTACCAATACCTGACCGTCCACGCCACTTCCTGCACCGATTCCGATAACGGGAATGGTCAGTTCCTGTGCTACGCGCACAGCTAAAGTGGACGGGATTTTTTCCAGTACCAGTCCGAAACAACCAGCTTCTTCCAACAGATGAGCGTCTTTCACTAATTTTTCGGCTTCATTCTTTTCTTTAGCCCGAATGGCATAAGTCCCGAATTTGTGAATGCTCTGGGGAGTCAGTCCCAAATGGCCCATTACCGGAATACCGGCAGAAAGGATGCGGTTGACGGATTCCAGAATTTCTTCTCCTCCTTCCATTTTAATAGCATCAGCCGAAGTCTCTTTCATGATGCGGATGGCTGAACTCAAAGCTTCCTTACTGTTTCCCTGATAACTACCGAACGGCATATCCACGACTACTAAGGCTCTTTTTACACCTCTCACTACGGAAGCGGCATGGTAAATCATTTGGTCGAGGGTAATCGGGAGGGTGGTTTCATAACCTGCCATGACATTCGAAGCCGAATCCCCGACCAGTATGACGTCTATTCCGGCCTGATCCACGATCCGGGCCATAGAATAGTCATATGAGGTAAGCATACTGATTTTTTCACCCTTTAGTTTCATTTCTGATAAAACATGGGTAGTTACCACTTTTATTGCTGATTGTGTTGACATGATAAACTGGATTTGTAATTTGTGATACGTCATTTTTTTCGGTTTTCCCAAACCGGAAAGAATAAACGGTATCTCTGAAATTTATTGGAATGTCCCGATGATGGTTTGGGAACCGGTTGTTTTTTGACCTAATTCGACCTCTATGTTGGTGTTCAAAGGAAGAAACAAGTCTACCCGCGAACCGAATTTTATGAAGCCTGCGTGTTGGTCCTGGCGGGCTTTCCCTCCCACAGGGGTATAAGAAACAATTCTTTTGGCCATGGCGCCTGCTATTTGACGCATTAATATGGTTTGTCCGTTGTTACATTCAATAACAATGGTTGTTCTTTCGTTCTCGGAGGAAGATTTCGGGAGATAAGCCGCTGCAAAATTTCCTTTGTGGTATTTGAAATAGCGAATGATTCCGTTCACCGGAAACCAGTTGATATGTACATTGAAAATGTTCATAAAAATAGAGACCTGGAGTCTGCGGTCTTTGAAATATTCTGTTTCTTCTGTTTCTTCGATGACTACGATTTTTCCGTCTGCCGGAGCTAAAATTGTGTTGTCGTCCCGGATGATCACCCGGTTGGGGAAGCGGAAGAAATTTACAATCAATAAATAAAAGATGCTGCTAACAATAAGAAGGGTGTTAAAGACGGTCGTATTATTGATGAAGTAGTAAGAAAGTACATTCAGTGCTACCAGTATGAGCAGGACTTTTAATAACAGGAGATAGCCGGCTTTATGTATGGTCATGATATTTCTTTTTTTTGTTTCATACTTGTTCAGCCTGCAAAGGTATCAATTTTCACGGGAAATCCGAGTTTTACAGATAAAGATTTTTATCCTTCGCAAACAGAGGAGGATTGGCAGAGTAAGGGATTAGCTGATGAAAACCAAGTATACAAAGATTGCCGGCAGGGTAAAAAGGATAGAATCCATTCGGTCCAGCACTCCGCCATGTCCCGGCATGATGTGGCCGGAATCCTTGATTTCAATGCATCTTTTAAACATGGATTCTATCAGGTCGCCGAAACTACCGAAAACAACCACTAAAACAGAGATGATCATAGTGTCTGCCGGTCTTAGTCCTTCTATGTAGTCGGCTAATAAAAAACCAACCAGGATTGTGATAATACCGCCTCCGATAGCTCCTTCCCATGATTTTTTCGGAGAAATCCGGGGGAAAAATTTATGTTTTCCGAATTTTGAACCGAAAAGGTAGGCAGACGTATCATTCACCCAAACCAACAAAAAGGGCAGGAAGATAATGCCGGGTTGCCATTTCCCTGTACATAAGTAAGGGAAATAGATGAGCAGGGTGAACGGCAGGGCGATATAGAACAGGGCATAAATACCGAATGCCAGGTTTTGAAAAGTGTGTGTTTGTTTGCGGTAGAGTTCTGAGACGCTCAGGACAAAAGTTAACATGAGAAAAATCAGGTAACCTTTCCACCATCCGGTGTAATTGTGAAGGAAACCGGCAGTAAATAAAGACCAGCTACATAGCACGCACACCAGACGGTTTAACTTGATATTGGCGATTTTAGTCATGTTGGCAAATTCCAGAATGCCGATAAGATTCAGCACAAGAAACAGAATCCCAAAGCAAATGGGATGTATAAAAATACAAGTTGTTAATATTGCTACAAATAGGAATCCGCTGAGGAATCGTTTACCAAGATTATTCACAATTCAAGGATTTTATGATTTTTGTTGCTTTATCCTGATCAGTTTTTCTAATCATCACCTTTATCGTTCCGACCATGACATAGGAAGAATCCTGCTGGTTCATGACAATGGCTTCTATACCGTTGGAAGTGAGGAGACCCTTCACTATTTCTGCCTGGTACAGTTGTGCCGTTTCATAAATGGTGGTCCAGTCGTCCATTTTGATTTAGCTTCTCGATTTATACGTTTTCGCCGGAAGTTTCGGTTGTCTGTTTTTCTTCCCGGGTTTCAGTTTCTTCTTCCTCGTCATTCCAGGGGCGTTTTCCCAGGATATGTTCCAGGTCATCACTGAAAATGACTTCCCGTTCCAACAGGAGTTCTGCAACCTGTTTGTGTTGCTCCTGATGTGCTTTCAGTAGTTCTTTAGCCCGGTTGTAAGCGTTTTCGACCAATTCTTTGACTTCTGCATCAATCAGTTCTGCTGTTTTTTCGGAATAGGGTCTGGTGAAACTGAAATCGTTTTGACCAGTGGAATCGTAGTAACTCAGGTTACCGATTTTTTCACTCATCCCGAATATGGTTACCATAGCATAAGCTTGTTTGGTGGCTCTTTCGAGGTCGTTTTGGGCTCCGGTAGAGATTTGACCGAAAGTGATTTCTTCCGCAGCACGTCCTCCCAGAATAGAGCACATTTGGTCGAGTAATTGTTCTTTGGTGGTAATCTGGCGTTCCTGGGGCAAATACCACGCTGCACCCAGTGCTTTCCCCCTGGGAACAATGGTTACTTTCAACAAGGGGTGGGCGTGTTGGAGCAGCCAGGATACAGAAGCATGCCCGGCCTCATGGTAGGCAATGGCCTTTTTTTCATTGACTTTGATTACCTTGCTGCGATTTTCCAGCCCACCGACAATTCGGTCAATAGCATCCAGGAAATCTTGTTTCTCCACTTCATTTTTGTCTTTACGGGCTGCAATCAGGGCAGCTTCATTGGCTACGTTAGCTATGTCCGCACCTGAAAAACCCGGAGTTTGTTTTGCCAGAAAAGGAATATCCACGTCTCCGGCCAGTTTTAACGATTTCAGATGTACCTTGAAGATTTCTTCGCGGTCTTTTAATTCGGGGAGATCTACATAAATCTGCCGGTCGAAACGTCCTGCTCGGAGCAGGGCACTATCCAGTATATCAGCCCGGTTGGTGGCAGCCAGAATGATTACTCCCGAATTGGTTTCGAACCCGTCCATCTCTGTCAGTAATTGATTGAGGGTATTTTCCCGCTCATCATTGGAACCCATATTGGGATTTTTGCCCCGGGCCCGACCGATGGCGTCAATTTCATCAATGAAAATGATACAGGGAGCTTTTTCTTTTGCTTGTTTGAACAAATCCCTTACCCGCGAAGCTCCGACACCTACAAACATTTCTACAAAATCCGATCCCGACATGGAAAAGAAAGGAACGTTAGCTTCCCCGGCCATTGCCTTGGCCATTAAGGTTTTTCCTGTTCCCGGAGGTCCGACCAATAGTGCTCCTTTCGGGATTTTCCCTCCTAATTTGGTGTATTTGTCCGGAGATTTCAGAAAAGATACGATTTCCTCCACTTCCTGTTTTGCTTCTGCCAAACCGGCCACATCCTTAAATGTGACTTTAGTGCTTGTGTCTTTATCGAAAAGCCTGGCCTGGGATTTTCCGACATTGAATACTCCTCCGGGGCCGCCTCCGTTTTTACCTAAACGACGGAACAGAAAATACCAGATGAACACGAAAAAAGCAATGGGGAGCAAGAAAGAGATGATATTGCCCCAACCATCGTATTCCTGTTCATAATCTATTTTTGTGTTTGCTGCATCGGGCGTTTTTTCCTGAATTTCAGCAAATTCCTTGGAGAAGGTTTCCTGCGGTCCCGTATTGAAATAAAAATGTGGTCCGGAAGAGGAATTTTCAAACCCCTGAGATTTCAATTGCGAGTAATTTTCAATTTTTTCGGGTTTGATATAGACATATGCCTGTCCTTTGTTGGTGATGACTTTTATTTCTTCCACATCTCCTTTTTCCAGCATCTTGCTTTTTATTTCCTGCCAGGTTGTCCGCACCGGATCGGTTTGCATGTTGAAGAATTGGAATCCTATAATGCAAAGTGCCAATATGATATATAACCAATATCCGTTGAATTTTTGGGTTCTGATTGGTTTTCCGCCTCCTATCGGGGGAAAGTTGAATCCTCCGTCTTTCTTGTTTTCGTTATTCTCTGCCATATAATTGTTAACCTGTAGTCAAGTGTTTTTTATTTCGTTTTATTTTGTCCTTCATTCGGGACAGATTCTACCGGTATGATTTGTGCATCTCCCCAGAACTCTTCCAGTTGGTAGTAATCTCTCAATTCTTTATCAAAGATATGCACAACGACATCGCCGTAATCCAGTACTACCCATTGTGAACCGTTTAATCCTTCTATATGAAAGGGACGCTCATTCAAATCCTCCCTGACTTTTTCTTCTACTGCATCTGTCAGGCCGGCAATATGGGTACTTGAAGTTCCGTGGCATATTACGAAAAAACTACAAAAACAGTTTTCTATTTTCCTTAAATCTATTTTTACAATTCGATGCGCTTTGGTATCTTCCAGTGCTTCTACTACTTTCTCTACAATCTGTACTGTTTTTAACATTTTTGTTCATACCTTTTCAAGCTACAAATATACATTATTTATCAACTAAACTTTAATTCTCTTTGCTAAAAAGTCTTCCCGAAAGATTTAAACCGTTTGCATGTCGTTTTTTCCATGATTCTTTTATAGTTTTGTGCCGGCAGTGCTTTGCGCACGACATATAAAATAAATTGTTATCCTATGAAAACTTATCGTTTACCTATGGTGCCGGGTCCGGTTTCTGTATCCAGGGAAGTATTGGAAGCCGGGATGGTTGATTTCGGATCTGCAGATTTGGAGAGAGATTATCTGGAATTGTATAAAAAAACGGAAAAAGCGTTGTGTCGTATCATGCAGACCCGTAATCGTATTGTGATTCAGACGGGAGAAGGTATGCTGGCGCTTTGGAGTGCTTTGAAGAGTTGTCTTTTACCGGGTGATAAGGTTCTGGTTTTGTCTACCGGATTGTTTGGTTACGGCATGGGGGGGATGGCTGAGGCTATCGGGTGTGAGGTAAAGACTGTCGGTTTCGGTTTTGATGAGACTTTCACGGATTTTGCGTTGATAGAAAAAGCGATTCAGGAATTTCGTCCCAAGATGATTACCATGGTGCAGAATGAGACGCCGAGCGGTACTATGAATCCGGTGAAAGAGATCGGAGAATTGAAGGAAAAATACCAGGTTCCTTTGTTGTATGTTGACGCTGTGTCCGGGATTGGCGGTAGTGTGGTGAAAACTGACGAGTGGCATATCGACCTTTGTTTGGGAGCTTCCCAGAAATGTTTATCTGCACCGGCTTCTATGTCGTTTTTGTCAGTTAGCGAAAAAGCCTGGGATATCATAGAGGAAACCGGATATGTTGGTTATGATGCCTTGCTTCCTTTTCGTTATGCGGTGAGGAACGCTTATTTCCCTTACACTCCTTATTGGCAGGGAACTGCTCAGTTGTGCAAGGCTTGTGAGATGATTCTGGAGGAAGGATTGGGTAAAGTGATTGCCCGGCACCAGAAAGTGGCCGGATATTGCCGGGAAAGGGCTTCTGAACTGGGTTTAAAATTGTATCCGGCTGCTGATGCCGTACCTTCGCCGACAGTAACGGCTCTGTATGTTCCGCGGCATTTGTCCTGGAAGAAGTTTGATGCTGCTTTGCGGGAAAAAGGATTGGTTGTAGGAGGGAATTATGGTTGTCTGGCCGGGGAGGTATTCCGGATCGGACATATGGGAACCCAGGCTCGGCAGGATTTAGTGGAAGAAGCGTTGGATATTATCGGAGAAGTTTTGTAGGCTTGTATCCCGATTTTTGTGTAACCTTGTTATTTCGTTCTCGTATCGTATGCCCGAATGCGGCGGGCCTATTGTTTCTGATTCATCGGAAGACGTTTTCCGGGGATAGGAAAATCGCGCGCAAACTTTTAAAAAATATGGGATTTGTTTGTATGATAATAATATTAATTTCATATTTGTTCAACTTATTTATCAATATCCAGGGAGGTATTGATCTATGGAAATGTTTTTTTGAGTTGCGTGAATGGACATATAAGATAAAATTTGAACAATATGGACTACAGATTTGAAATCAGTAAACCGGATAGTACGGATTTTCGTTGTGAAATCGCTATTAACGGGGAACAGACCTTCCAGCAGTTGCATGATAAAATTGTGGAGACGCTGAATTTTGACGGTTCACAAATGGCTTCTTTTTTTACTTTGGATAAAATGGGAAACCGGGGAAAGGAGATAGCTCTGATGGAGATGTCGATAGAGGATGAAGAAGATAATAATACACTGGTCATGGATGTGACAACTATTCGGGAGATTGTCAATGCCAGTTGTATAGAGCTGGAATATGTTTATGATTTTTTTGCCAATAATTATCTGAAAGTGGAATATGCCGGTGAATATATAGGTGATTCTGCTGATGTTTTGCCTTTATGTGTTTACTGTGGGGGGGAATTGCCTCGTCAAACCGAGTACGATGCAAATGATGAGTGGAGTCTGGATAAAGATGAGGATTATGATGACAGTTTTATGGAAGAATTCGGAGGAACCGGCAGACGAAGCGGTAGACGGGGAGGGGATGAGGATGATTTTGGATTTGGTGCGGATGAAGAGGATGGATACAGGGACGATTATGGAGATGGATATGAGGATGATTTTGGGGGAGGGTATGATGAGCGGTATGAAAGTTTGGATGATTATATTGATAAATTGTAAAGAAAAACGAAGCAACAGAGCCTAAGGTGACGTGTGGATGGTGCCGTAGCTTTTCTGATGAAAACATTAATTGTATTATTAGGTCCCACGGGGGTAGGAAAAACGGACTTGAGTATTGAGCTGGCCCAACATTTCCGGACTTCTGTTATTTCTTGCGATTCGCGTCAGATTTATAAAGAAATGCGAATCGGGACTGCTGTTCCTACTGCCCGGCAGTTAGCGACGGTTCCTCATTTTTTTATTCAGACCATTTCTGTGCAGGATTATTATAATTCCTGGCAATTTGAGGTAGAGGCTTTGGCAAAAATCCGGGAGTTGTTTGAGCATCGGGAAGTGGTTTTGATGAGTGGGGGCTCTATGTTGTATATTGATGCTGTTTGTAAAGGGATTGACGATATTCCGACCATTGCTCCGGAACTTCGTGATGAGTTGACGGGGATTTACGAACGGGGAGGTCTGGACGTGATTCGGAATATGTTGAAAGAATTAGACCCCCTGTTTTATGAACAAGTAGACCTGAATAATGCCAAACGGGTGCTTCATGCTGTCGAAGTGTGTAAAATGGCAGGTGTTCCCTATTCTTCGTTACGTACCAATACGCCGAAAGAACGTGGTTTCCGGATTATCCGGATTGGATTGAACCGGGAGAAGGAAGAGTTGTATGACCGTATTAACTGCCGGGTAGACCAGATGCTGCAAGATGGATTGATGGAGGAGGCCCGTGGTTTATATCCTTACCGGGATTGCAATGCTTTGAATACCGTGGGATATAAAGAGTGGTTTGATTTTTTTGACGGAAAAATTGATGAAGCGGAGGCTATTCGTCTGATAAAGCGCAATTCCCGTCGATATGCCAGAAAACAACTTTCCTGGTTCAGACGGGACGGTGAGATTTGCTGGTTTCACCCCGGCGAAAAAGAACAGATTCTGTCTTATCTCCGCTCGTGTATGGAATGAAGCCGGTTATTCTCCGGCTTTTGTTTTATCTGAGTTGTAGTTCTTTTTCCGCTATTTCCCGCATTTCTCCTTTTCTTATTTTTCCTGTAACGGTCATGGGGAAAGAGTCGACGAATTTCCAGTATTTCGGTATCTTAAAGGTGGCAATCTGTCCCCGGCAATAGGCATCGAGTATTTCTGCTGAGATGTGGTGTCCCTGGCGCGGTTTAACCCATGCCATGACTTCTTCGCCGTAGCGTTCGCTGTATACGCCGATAACCTGTACATCGGACACGCATTCGTGGGTGATCAGAAAATCTTCGATTTCCTTGGGGGAGATGTTTTCTCCGCCCCGGATGATGAGGTCTTTCAGGCGGCCCACGATGCTGACATATCCGCATTCATCCATGATGGCGATGTCGCCGGTATGTAACCAGCGTTTATCGTCAATGATAGCCTGGGTTTCTTCCGGGTTGTCCCAATAGCCTAACATGACAGAGTATCCCCGGGTGCAAAATTCTCCGGCAGTTCCGCGGGGGACAATGGCTCCCGTTTCCGGGTCGATGATTTTTATCTCCACGTGGGGATGTACGGTGCCGACGGTTGTTACCCGGAGTTCGAGGGGATCGTCTGTGCAGCTTTCTGTCGAAACGGGAGAGGTTTCCGTCATGCCGTAGCACACGCAGATTTCTGTCATGTTCATCCGTGACTGCACTTTCCGCATGGTGTCAATGGGACAGGGGGCACCTGCCATGATGCCTGTCCGCAGAGAACTCAGGTCAAAGCGGTCAAAGTCCGGCAGGTCCAGTTCTGCAATGAACATGGTGGGGACTCCATACAGGGAGGTGCATTTTTCCTGTTCGACTGTTTCAAGGACTTTGTGCGGGTCGAAAGCTTCGCCGGAGATGACGATGCAGGCGCCGTGGGTGACGATGGCCATGTTGCCTAAAACCATCCCGAAACAATGGTAAAAAGGTACGGGAAGGCATACCCGGTCTTGTTCGGTGTATTTCAGTCGTTCCCCGATGAAAAAGCCGTTGTTGAGGATGTTGTGGTGGGACAGTGTAGCTCCTTTGGGATGCCCGGTGGTACCCGAAGTATATTGGATATTCACCGGGTCGTCAAATTGCAGGGAGGCTTCCCTTTCAGCGAGTTGTTGGTCGCTGATATTGTGACCGGATTGCAGAAAAGCTTCCCAGTCCTGTTCGATAATGACGGTTTGTTTCGGATAAGCACAGTCGGCTTTGAGTTGTTCCAGCATGCTTACGTAGTCCGTTTTCCGGAAGTGGGAGGAGGCTATCAGAAGGTCGATACGGCTTTGTTCCAGGGCGTAGCGCAGTCCCGGCAACTTGTATCCGGGATTGATGTTTACCATGATGGCACCCATCAAAGCCGTCGCGTATTGCACTATGACCCATTCATATCGGTTCGGCGACCATATTCCTACCCGGTCGCCTCTTTTTATTCCCTGTGCCATCAAGGCTTTGGCCGCTTGTTCGCATTGGTTGAGAAATTCACTGTATGTGGCTCTGTAATTTTGATACGGAGAGACCAAGACCTCCCTTTGCGGAAAAACAGAGGCCATTCCTCGTAAATGCTGACCGATGGTTTCTCCTTTTAACGGAACATCCGAAGTTCCGTGGGCATAAGATAAATTTATTGACATAATATTTTATTATTGTAGTGTGTGTCCTGCAAAGAAAAGATATAAAAATGAAATAACAATAGTTATTTGCCAATAAATGAGATAATTACACAATTGTGGGAAAGATGTGCAAAAAAAGGTGAGATTTTGCACAGGGATAGAATGGATGTGAAAGAAAAAGGTAAAAACCGTTGCGGTTTTTTACCTTTTATTTACAGATTGTCTGTCAGCCTTTGATCAGTGTGCCCATTCGGCAAAGAAATCGTTGCCTTTGTCGTCTACAATGATAAAGGCGGGGAAATTTTCTACGCGGATTTTGCGTATGGCTTCCATGCCTAATTCTTCAAAAGCAACTACTTCAACGGATTTGATGCTGTTTTTAGCCAGGATGGCCGCAGGTCCGCCGATAGAGCCCAGATAAAAACCGCCATGTTTCTTGCAGGCATCGGTAACAGCTTGTGAGCGGTTGCCTTTCGCTACCATAATCATGCTGCCTCCGTGGTCCTGGAACAAGTCTACGTAGGGGTCCATACGTCCGGCTGTCGTGGGGCCGAAACTACCGGAAGCCATGCCTTGCGGCGTTTTTGCCGGTCCGGCGTAATATATCGGATGGTTTTTGAAATATTCCGGCATGGGTTTGCCTTCATCCAACATCTGTTTGATTTTGGCATGTGCAATGTCCCGGGCAACAATTAATGTTCCGGACAGATTCAGACGGGTTTTTACCGGATGTTTTTTCAGTTCTTTCAGTACGTTTTCCATGGGTTGGTCCAGGTCGATATTTACGGCCGGAGCGAGGGCAGGAGTTTCCGCCGGCAGAAAACGGGCCGGGTTTTTCTCCAATTGTTCCAGGAATATACCTTCTTCCGTGATTTTGGCTTTGATGTTACGGTCGGCACTACAGCTAACACCGATACCTACCGGACAAGAGGCTGCATGGCGCGGAAGCCGGATGACGCGAACATCGTGTACCCAGTATTTTCCTCCGAACTGGGCGCCGATACCTTTTTCCCGGCATATTTTCAGAATTTTTTCTTCCCATTCAAAGTCCCGGAATGCCCGTCCGCCTTCGTTACCTGAGGTGGGCAGGTGGTCGTAATACCCGGCAGAGGCTTTTTTTACCGTTGTCAGGTTGGCTTCGGCGGAAGTACCTCCGATCACTACGGCTAAATGGTAGGGAGGGCAGGCCGAAGTACCCAAATCCAGTACTTTCTGGGAGATGAATTTTGTCAGGGTTTCTTCGTTCAGCAGGGCTTTGGTTTGCTGATAAAGGAAGGTTTTGTTGGCTGATCCGCCTCCTTTGGTGATGAACAGGAATTCATATTTATTGCCTTGTGTGGCATACAGGTCGATCTGGGCAGGCAGGTTGCAGCCACTGTTTTTTTCTTCGGTCATTGTAAACGGAACAACCTGGGAATAGCGTAGGTTGCGGTCGCGGTAAGTTTCGAAAACCCCTTTGCTGATAGCTTCTGCATCATTACAACCGGTCCATACGTTTTCTCCTTTTTTACCGATGCAGATTGCTGTTCCGGTATCCTGGCAGGTCGGAAGCTCTCCTTCGGCAGAAACCACCTGGTTCATGAGCATGGTGTGGGCAACAAATTTGTCGTTATCGCTGGCTTCCGGGTCTTTCAGAATATCCGCTAATTTTTGTAAATGTGAAGCGCGCAGGTAAAAGGAGACGTCGGTATAAGCCTCACGAGCCAATAATTCCAGGCCTTCTTTTTCAATTTTTAAAATTTTGCGTCCCTCACATTCAATGGTTTTTACGTAGTCTTTGGTGAGAAGACGGTATTCCGTTGTATCTTTTTCGATAGGAAACGGTTCCTGATACTTAAATTCTGCCATAGTTTTATTGATTAAAAGTTTAAAATACATAGTATGGCTCCCTTTCCAGGAGTGTAAGGAAATATCCCGCAACGAAATTAAAATTAATAAATGAAACGTCGAAACTTTTACAGAAATTTTTCTTTAATCATAGGGGCAAATGGAAAGAAAATATAAAAAAAGAAGGGAATTTATTATTTTTGTGAAGATAATATGAAAACGGAAATATGAATAGCGTGATTTTTATTGTGATGGTTGTGGTCGTATGTGCGGATTTTGTGTTTGAGCGGGTATTGGATTGGCTGAATGTGCGGGCGATGTCGCCGGTTTTGCCTTCTGCTCTGTCCGGTATATATGATGAAAAAGAATACGGGCGGTTTCAGAATTATAAACGGGAGAATGACCGGTTGGGCTTACTTAGTGGCTCCGTATCTTTTTTGGTACTGTTGCTTTTTTTGTCTTTGGGAGGGTTCGGTTGGTGGAATAGGGTTGTGGTTTCCTATACCGAAAACACAATAGCGCAAACCTTAGGATTTATGTTGGGGGTGTCACTGGTTTCCGGAATAATCAGTTTCCCTTTTGATTGGTATGCGACCTTTCACATAGAAGAAAAATATGGTTTTAATAAAATGACCGTCAGGACTTATCTGTCGGATATGGTAAAAAATATGGTTTTATCGGTTTTGCTCGGGGGAGTGTTGCTGGCTGTGTTGGTGTGGTTTTATGAGTGTTCCGGACCTTCTTTCTGGTGGTATGCCTGGATGTGTGTGACGGTGTTTTCCGTTTTTATGGCGATGTTTTATTCCCGGTTGATTGTTCCTCTTTTCAATAAGCAAACCCCATTGACAGAAGGATCGTTGAGGGATAAAATCCAGGCTTTTTCCCGGAAGGTAGGTTTTAAATTGGAAAATATATATGTGATGGACGGTTCTAAACGTTCTACGAAATCCAATGCTTATTTTACAGGTTTAGGCCCCCAAAAGCGGATAGTGTTGTATGATACGCTCCTCCAGGACTTGACCGAGGAGGAGATTGTCGCTGTTTTGGCCCATGAGATAGGGCATTACCAAAAAAAGCATGCTTTACAGTTTATGGTGGCTTCCATTGTGCAGACCGGAATTATTTTATGGCTGTTTTCGTTTTTTGTAAATGCTCCGTCGCTATCTTTGGCATTGGGTGGAGACCGGGTTTATTTTCAATTGGGGTTGATAGCTTTTTCGATTCTGTATACTCCCTTGAATATGGTGTTGGGATTGTTTATGAACAGGTGGTCCCGGAAAAATGAATACGAGGCGGACCGTTTTGCTGTTGTAAACGGAATGGGAGAAGGGCTGGTTTCCGGATTAAAAAAAATTTCAGTCAAATCTTTAAGTAATCTGACTCCTCACCCCGTATATGAGCAGGTATATTATTCCCATCCTTCTCTATTGAAAAGAATAAAAGCGATTATGGAATTATAGGATAATGTAACAATTATAAATCAGTGATATGAATGCAATTATTATAACCATCGGAGATGAAATTCTGATGGGACAGATTTTGGACACCAATTCGCAATACATTGCGCGTAGATTGACGGAAATCGGGGTTGAAGTGACGGAAGAACTGTCTATTCCGGATAAGAGGGAGGAAATTTATGAAACAGTGGACTATGCGATGCAGGAGGCGGATTTGATTTTTGTGACCGGCGGACTGGGACCGACGAAAGATGATGTAACAAAGAAAGTACTGGCAGAGTATTTCGGTTCTCGTCTGGTGTTTAATCCCCAGGCGATGGAGTGGTTGGAGGAATTGCTTCGGAACCGGAATTTACCGATGAATGAAAATAACAAGTCGCAGGCTTTCTTACCGGACAATTGCCGTTTATTGCGTAATTTCAAGGGGACGGCTTCGGGAATGTGGTTCGAAAGGGGGTGGAAATCTTTGATTTCTATGCCCGGGGTTCCGTTTGAGATGGAGCATCTGATGGATATGTACGTGGTTCCCGAATTGAAGGCGAAATATTCGCACCTGCAATTGGAATACCGGATGCTGAAAGTGTATGATGTGGCAGAATCGCAATTGGCCCATCATTTAGAGATGTGGGAAGACGCTTTGCCTGACGGTTTGAAATTGGCTTATCTGCCTTCTCCGGGAATGGTGAAATTACGGGTGACGGCAAAAGGAGAGGGTATAAAACAGTTGGAAGAAAGATATGAGAGTTTGAAAGAGGTATTAGCGGGTATGAGGTATACGGAGGGAGATGATGCTTTGGAAAAACAAATGGGGAAGGTATTGCGTAAGAAAGGAATGACCATAGCAACGGCAGAGAGTTGTACGGGCGGAGAAATTGCCCGTTTGATTACTTCCGTTCCGGGTAGTTCTGAGTATTTTAAAGGAACCGTGGTTGCTTATGCCAATGACGTGAAAATCCGGGTGCTGGGAGTTGCTGCGGAAGACATAGAGAAAGAAGGCGCTGTGAGTGAGAAGGTCGTTTTACAGATGGCGGAGGGAGTCAGGAAGTTAATGCAGGCGAACTATGCCGTGTCTACGTCCGGGGTTGCCGGACCGGATGGAGGTACCCCGGAGAAACCGGTGGGGACAGTGTGGATAGGAATTGCTACACCGAAAAGGACCTTTGCGAGAAAGTTTGTATTTTCGTTTACGAGAGAGAGGAATATAGCCAAAGCTGCGGCAAAAGCACTCGAATTGTTAATGTTGGAAGTGGAAAATGTTGAGAAATGATGAGGAAGCGTTATATGATACCTTTCCTGTTTGTCCTGGTTTTGATGATTATATATTGGGCGGGTCCCAGATTGCCGGAGACGTCTCTGGGAACGGATTTGCCGGATATTCCGGCCGGCATAGGTGACCTGGAGCAATATGTGAAGGCAAAGGAGGCGGGCTATCCAGTTAAACCGGGGAATGAAAGTGTGATTTTGTGGGGAGATAGCATCGGCCGGCCTACGCCGTTTGTATTGTTATACCTTCATGGTTTTTCGGCCGGTCATTTTGAAGGTTATCCCGTAACCCGTGATTTTGTTCAGGAATTTAAGGTAAATGCATATTTACCCCGTTTAGCCGGACACGGTTTGAGGGAGGACGAGCCTTTATTGGAAATGACTCCTGAAAATCTTTATCGTTCTGCCCGGGAAGCCTTGGGAATTGCCTGTAAACTTGGGGAAAAGGTGATTTTAATGGGAACTTCTACCGGGTGTACGCTGGCTTTGATGTTGGCAGCCGATTTTCCGGATTTGGTAGACGGACTGATTTTATATTCTCCGAATATTAAGATTAAAAATCCTTGGTCTCCTTTGTTGGGCGGTCCCTGGGGATTACAGATTACCCGGGTTGTACATGGAGGGAAATATGCTGTTTCCGACTCCGGAAACAGTGAGGACTGTAAGTATTGGTACTGCCGCTATCGTCTGGAAGCCCAGGTATATTTACAGCAATTGTTGAAAATGCGGATGAACCGCAAGGAATTTGAGAAGGTCCGGCAACCGGTTTTTCTGGGGTATTACTACAAGGATAAAGAGCATCAGGACCAGACGATAGAGGTAAAGGCAGCTTTAAAGATGTTTGATGAGTTAGGTACTCCTGATGCATGGAAAGAGAAGGTGGCTTTTCCCGAAGCGGGAGTGCATGTCATTGCTTGTGGGCTGACTTCGAAGTCTGTGCCTGAAGTAGAAAAGGCTACTTTTGGATTTGCCCGGCGGGTCTTAAAAATGAAGTAGTCAAAATATTTTACAAGATTGTCTGTTTTTTTGACAGAACTTTTCCGGATGTGTGATGTGTAGTTTGTTGATTATTATTTATTTATCTTTTTTGGCATGTTTGTTGTCCGAAAGGGAGGGGAAGTGGTGGGAAAACTTGTGAGGGGTTATTATAAATGGATAAATATTAAGTCAAGATGAACATGTTTTTGTGGATATTCCGGGAGATTTTTTCGTTTAAAAATAAAGCGTTAGGCAGGATTATTTCTCTTGCTTTGGGAATGAGTATAGGTTTAGTGCTGTTTTCCTATAATAGTTATCAGTTGACTTATGATGATTTTCAGAAACAAGGGGATCGTATTTTTCGGGTAGGCCTTTTAGGGCGGATGAATGGAGAAGATTATGAAAGTGCATATACGTTTGCTCCTTTGGCTGACGCCTTAAAACAGGATTTCCCGGAGGTGGAAGCAGCGACTTGTGTGAGGGTAGATTGGCAGAAAGAGATGTTCAGGTATGAAGGGAATGAATTTCGTGAAGTAACTTTATATGCTGATACAGCTTTTTTTTCGTTTTTTTCCTGTTCTTTGGTCATGGGAGACCAAGCCGCGTTGATGGACAAAAATAATATTTTTATCTCTGAACGGATTGCTAAAAAAGTATTCGGAACTGAAGCGGCTATTGGAAAGCGGGTGTGGAGTGAAGGAAAAGAGTGGATTGTGGCGGGTATTTTGGCTGATTTGCCTGAAAATACCCATCTGTTTTATGAGGTAGTAAAATCTCTGGATGCTTTGAATAGGTACAAAGGGTGGGACGGTGGTACTTCCTACTATTGTTATGTACGCTTGACAGATCCTGTGGCAGCGGATAAAATTGAAGGTCATTCCCGGCAGTTTTTAGGCAAATATATTCATTGGGAGAACGAATTAGAGCTGCATTTACAGCCTTTAAAAAAGCTTTATTTGCTATATTCAGGAGAGAATGTGGTGGAGCGCATGGTGTTGTTGTCTGTATTGGCTTTGGTGATGCTGCTTGTTTCCGGATTGAATTATGTGCTTTTATCCATATCCTCTATTGGAAGGAGGACGAAATTAATAGGAATCCATAAAGTGAACGGAGCTGCGGGTGAAGATCTTTTCCGGATGTTTATGGCGGAAACGGGTATCTTACTGACCATGGCTTTTGTATTGTCTGTTGTGATTATTCTTTTGTTCCGCACCTGGACGGAACAGGAGTTGGGTATTTCATTGGCTGATTTGCTGACTTGGCAGAATTTATGGGTGGCATTACTCATTTTGGGGGCAATGTTCTTTTTTTCTGGCTTTTTCCCGGCCCGTCTTTTGGCTTCTATGTCGTTTATGCAGATAGAACATCGGATGACAGAAGGGGCGAGACGATGGAAAATTTTTTTGTTGGGCGGACAGTTTATGATGGTGGCTTTTTTGTTGGTTTTGTTGTGGATAGTTGTAGGACAGACAGGTATATTGCTGAACCAGGACCCCGGTTATGACATTGAGCGGCTTTATTTTACCAGGGTGTTGGATAATCAGGACGTTTCTCCGGCTTTCCGACTGAAGGAAGAGTTGAATAAATTGCCTTTTGTGGAAGGAGTGGCTGTTGCTGAAAGTCTTCCGGCAGACGGATTGTCGGGCATCAGGGTGAAAAATAAGACAACAGATGAGGAAGTAGTCTCGGCTCGCTGGCTTATCGTGGATGAGGAGTTTTTTGAAGTCATGCATATTCCGGTGAATGGAGAAAAAAGTATCTGGAAGAGCGGAACGGGTATTGTTGTCAATGAGAAATTGCTGAAACTTTTGCATAAGGAGGAAAATCCGGAAGATTATATATTTGCTGGTGAACTGGGTTATCTTCCTGTCGACGGAATATGCCGGGATTTTCAATTGGGAAGTTTGTACAATGAACAACTCCCCTTGTTGGTGAGCCGGATACAGAGAGATGAGTATTATGGCAGTTTGAATGTTATTTTCCGTTTGACCGTTGTTACCCCTGAAAATATCATGGCGGTGAAAAAAGTTCTGACAAATACGGTTAGTAAACAGTCGGCCGAATTGTTGAATTATGTGGATTATATGCAGGGAAATTATAGTTCTATATTTCAATTGCGCCGTTGGGTTTTGGGAATGGCCGGGGTGGTATTAGTCATCATTGTGCTGGGATTGATAGGATATACTTCGGATGAAGTGAATCGTAAGGCCAAGGAAATTGCCATACGCAAGGTGAATGGTGCGAAGACCCGTGAGGTTATGGAGTTGTTGTTGCTGAAACTTGGCTGGATTGCTATGGGTGGGATTCCATGGGGATTGGCGGGTGCTTATTGGGTAGGTTGTCAGGTTTTGGAAGGATTTGTTGTCAAGTATTCTATGGACTGGTGGATTTTTGCCGGAACTGTTTTATTCATTCTTGTGATAATGGTTGTCGTGGTTTATATCTGTGCTTATAAAGTTGCTGCTGCTAATCCGGTAAAAGCCTTACAAGCGGAGTAACAAAAAGAGGTCAGAAAGATAATGTGAAAGTTGTTTCCTGGTGGGGAACGGACGAGACTTTGATGTTTCCGTTGTGGGCACGCATAATTTGGCGTGCGATACTGAGTCCTATGCCGGAACCTTCGTTTTTGGTGGTAAAGAAAGGAACGAATATTTCATTGATAATTTCGGCAGGAATACCCGGACCGTTGTCGGATATCTTTACCTGGACACGGTTTGTTAACGGGTCAGTTGTTGCAAGTATGGAAAGGTTGCCCTGGGGTTGTCCTTGCATAGCCTGGATAGCGTTTTTCATCAGGTTAAGTACGACCTGACCGAATAAATTCGGATCGGCATATATTTTTAAGGAGTGAGGGTGAATCCGGATGTCAATAGTAATCCGATTGAAATTGGGTTCTGTACTGCAGAGAATAACCATGCGATGGATAAATTCATTGAAGTCGACAGATTCTTTTACCGGTTCGGGGATTCGCGTGAATTTCCGGTAAGATTCTACAAAGGACATCAGGCTTTTGCCGGTTTCACTGATTACTTGTAAACCGTTCAGGGTATTTTGTTTCCTCTGTTCCTGTTCCTCCGGAGTGAGGGAAGAGGATGTTTTATGCATATTGTACAGGGTATCACTCAAAGAAGTGATGGGGGCTATGGAATTCATGATTTCGTGAGATAAAATCCGGATAAGCCGGATCCACGAGTCGATTTCCTTTTCATCCAATTCGTTCTCAATATCATTGATTACTAATAATATATAATTTTCTCCTTTTAATTTTATCTCATTGGCATTGATCAGTAGCTGAATGGTTCCGCGTTCGTTGGTGTAACTGACCCGGCGGGTTTCGCCGGAGCGAATTTCTTGTATGGTAGTCAGTAGTTGGGTAGAAACTTTGCGAAGCTGATTCAGGTGGGTGAGAATCTCTAAGTTCAGGAGTTTTAAGGCGAACGGGTTGCTTTGAACAATAAAGCCTTTGGAATTTAAAGTGATTATTCCGGTGTGAATGTTAGAGAGGATAAGTTCGTAGTATTTTTCGTTTTGCTGGATTTCCAGTTGGGTGTTTTGGATGATGGTTTTGGTCTGATTCAACATTTTATAGAGGAAGCGTTCGGACGAGCTTCCTTCATTTTCAATGAATCGTATCGTGTAGTCCTTATTCTTCAAGGCATTAAAAAAATAACCGAGTTTGCGGTTAACGGAATGAATGCGCCAGAATATAAAAGCAATACAGGTAAAAATGCCCAGGACAGAAAGTCCTGTCAATAGATATTCCTTGATTTGAAACAGGTGATATCCGGTCAGGGAAAAAAGAATGAGGAGAAGAAGAGAAAGCAGAATGTGAAGGGAATACAGGCGTGTCATAAGCTTACAATCCGAATTTTTTCATTTTATTGTAGAGGGTTTGCCGTGTAATTCCCAATTGAGCAGCGATGGCGGAAATGTTTCCCCCGTGTTGTTTTATGGCTTTCTCAATCATATCTTTTTCCATATCCTGTAAAGTCTGGTTTGCAGAACCGGTAGCCGGAGCGGAGCCGGTAGCTTTGAAAAAAAAGTCTTCCGGTTTTAAGGCTGTTTCATCACAGATAATGACTGCTTTTTCAATGGAATGCTGAAGTTCGCGGATATTTCCCGGCCAATTATAATTTAATAATCTTTTTTCGGTTTCTCCCTTGAAAAATAACCCGGATTTCTCGTATTTTCTACTGTATTTTTGAAGGAAGTAATTGGCCAGCAGCAGAATATCGTTGCCCCGTTCCCGTAGGGGGGGGACTTCCAAATGAATGGTGTTAATCCGGTACAACAAATCTTCCCTGAAAGCATTATTTGCAACCATTTCCAGAAGATTGCTGTTGGTGGCACAGATTAACCGGATGTCCGTTTCAATGGGTTTATTGGAGCCTACACGTGTGATTTTCCGGCTTTGGAGGGCGGCCAGTAGTTTGGATTGCAAGGCATAGGATAAGTTGCCGATTTCATCCAGGAACAGCGTACCTTTATTGGCGGCTTCAAATTTTCCGGCCCGGTCTTCTTTTGCATCTGTAAAAGCTCCTTTGACATGTCCGAATAACTCACTTTCGAAAAGTGTTTCCGTAACAGCCCCCATATCCACAGAAATCATGATCTCGTTTTTTCTTTTCGAACAGGCATGAATTTCTTTGGCAATCATTTCTTTGCCGGTACCGTTTTCGCCGGTAATCAGTATATTGGCATCTGTGATGGCTACTTTCCGGATTAAATTATGCAGGTGTTGCATGGACGGAGATTCTCCCCAAATCAATTCCGTGTTGTTGTTGAACTGAGTTTTCAGAATCTTTTCTTTTTCTTTTAAGTGTTTTACTTCTGTGCGGGATTTGTTCAGGTGGTAAGCCGACAGCAATGTTGCAACAAGCTTGGCATTGTCCCAGGGTTTTACGACAAAATCCGTTGCTCCTTCTTTTACCGCTTTTACGGCAAGTTCTATATCCGCATATGCGGTAAACAGAACGACAGGCAATTCTTTTCTGTATTTCCGTATTTCCCCCAGCCAGAAAATCCCTTCATTTCCTGTGTTAATCCCGGCAGAGAAGTTCATATCCAGTAAAAGTACATCTACGTTTTCAGTTTCCAGGGTGGAAAGTATATGATTGGGATTGTTTAATGAGATTACTTTTTTAAAAGTTCCCAATAATAACATCTCTAAAGCTGTCAATATTCCTTTATTGTCGTCAACGACTAAGATAGTCCCTTCTTTATTCATAAAATGACAAAACCTTTTGAATTTCAAATATACGTATTATTGGTATAAATGAAGGTCGTTTGTATTTTTATTTTGGTATTTATAAATAAACTTTCTGTAAAATATCCGGGTCGGAAGAGAGGATTATGATTTGGTGATTTGTTCATTTTTGGTTTCGGTGAGGATTTGTCCGTCAAACAGGTTAATCACCCGATGGGCATAAGATGCGTCGTGTTGGGAGTGGGTTACCATGATGATGGTGGTTCCTTCCTGATTGAGTTCGGTAAGCAGGTTCATGACCTCGCTACCGTTTTTGGAATCCAGATTACCCGTAGGTTCATCGGCCAGGATTAACTTCGGAGCTGCAACGATGGCCCGTGCTATGGCTACTCTCTGTTGCTGACCTCCGGATAGTTGCTGCGGAAAATGTTTGGCTCGGTGGCTGATGTTCATCCGGTTTAAGATATCGGTAATCAGTTTTTTCTTTTCGGAAGATTTCTTTTTCAAGTATACCAAAGGGAGTTCTACATTCTCATAGACATTTAATTCGTCAATCAGATTGAAACTCTGAAATATGAAACCGATGTTTCCTTTGCGGACTTGGGTGCGTTGTTTTTCTTTCAGATGACCGACTTCCTGGCCGTTGAAATAATAATTTCCTTCACTGGGATTATCCAGTAATCCGATTATATTTAATAAAGTGGATTTACCGCATCCTGATGGTCCCATAATTGCTACAAATTCTCCTTCTTTTACGTGAAGCGATACCTGATTTAAAGCTGTAGTTTCTACTTCTTCCGTGCGGAATGTTTTACTGAGATTTTCTATTTTAATCATAGCTGATAATGTTAATTGTTTGATTCTTTTTATAACCAATTGTGTGCCATATTTTACTTTGTATTGATAATGAGAAGTTTGGGCTAATAAATGATTGTATGGAGTGGCTAATAAATTGACAGACATGTCTAATAAATTGACAGATACAATAGGGGGGTCTGGTGTTAATGTACTGATAATAAACACATTGTTTGCTTTGGCATGCAATTGGTGTAAAAGGGAAATAAATATTTAAATTAAGTGTGACGATGAAAAGGTATGTCTTAATCATTTTATTGTTTTGGGTGGGGACGGGAATAGCCCAAACCAAAAAATGGACGTTGGAAGAGTGCATAGATTACGGGGTGGAGCAGAGTTTGCAAATGCAGCGGCAACGGCTTCAAAATAGAAACGAACAATTGAGTGTCAGGGATGCGGCTTTGAGTTTGATACCTTCTTTGAATACTATTTCTCCTTATGCAAATTTTAATTATGGGCGTGGTATAGATCCGGAGACGAACACTTTTACCAATATTGAAAACAAAACGGTCGGAGGATTTAATGTGAATGCCGGCATGACTTTGTTTTCCGGATTCAGTGGTATAAACCGGCTCAGGTCGGCAAAAATTTCAAAGTTAAAGGGGCTGAAAGAAACGGAAAATCTGGCGAATGATTTGGCTATTCAGATTATGAATGCCTTTTTTAATCTGGTGTATGCCGAGGAGAGTATACGGGTGACCGGAGAACAGGTGGATAATTCTTCTTTGCAGTTAAAAAAAATGCAGCGGGAATATGAATTGGGCCGCCGTCCGAAAAGTGATTTGTTTAATATGCAGGCTCAGCAGGCTTCTAATGAGTATCAGTTGATTGTTTGCCAGAATAACCGTTCCAACGCATTGATTAATTTAAAATATATCATGAACTATCAGGAAGAGGGGGAACTGGAAGTGGATGTGACTACTCTTTTGAAGATGGTACCTGTTTCTGAACTGTCCGATGCGGGAAGCATTTTTGATAAAGCGATGGAAACTTTGCCGGAGGCGATTATTTCCAGGTATAACGTTCGTTTGTACCAGTTGAATCTGTATGCAACCCGGGCGTCTTTGTATCCTACTGTCAGTATGAACGGTGGTGTCTCATTCGGTTATTACTCCAATCAGTCGGATGGGAGTTTCTGGTCTCAGGTGAAAGACGAAAACAGGATTGGTAAAAGTTTTGGTTTTACAATGAATATCCCTGTCTTTTCCGGTTTGGGAAGGCGCTCAAATGTCAGCCGGGCGAAGAATTATTATCAGGATGCCCAAATCGTGTACCGGCAAAAAGAGCAGTCGGTGTATAAGGAAATCCGGCAGGCGTTGCTGGATTTGGAATCCGTAGTCCAGCAATATAAACTGGCAGAAAAAAAGGAGGAATTCAGTAAACTGTCGTATGAGGCCGGTAAAAAAAGATATGAACAGGGATTGGGAACGATTATAGATGTCAATACGACTTCCAATAATTTGTTGCAGGCCAGGTATGATTTGTTGAAAGCCCGGATGAATTACATTACGCAAAAAAGAATGGTTGAGTTTTATAAAGGCGTACCTTTACAGACGAAAGTGCATGAATAAAAAAATAAATAATAGGAATGATGGATAGAATTATCGAACAAAAGAAAGGACTAAAAAAGAAACATATCCCTTATGGGGTGGGTGGAGCGTTGGTTGTGGTGTTTGTCGGATGGTTGATTTGGGGAAATCATACATCCACTTTGCGTGTAGACCGGAATAAGCTTAGTATTGAAGAAGTGAAGCAAGGGATATTTAATGATTATATCCGTTTGGCAGGTAATGTGGAACCCAAAACCTTTGTACAACTGACTTCGCTGGAGACCGGCCGGGTGGTGGAGAAGGTGATTGAAGAAGGAATTATGGTGAAAAAGGGGCAGGTGATTTTACGGTTGGAGAATCCCGGATTGGAATTGTCGGTGTTGGATAACGAATCCCAGCTGGCAGAGAAACAAAATGCTTTGAGAAATCTTTTGTTGCAAAAAGAAAAAGAAAGGTTGACCTTGTTACAGACCCGCTTACAAAATGAAATAGATATAGAACGTAAGAAAAGAAGGTTTGAGCAGAACAAGAAATTATTTGAAGAGGATTTAATAGCCAAAGAGGATTATATTACGGCTAAAGAGGATTATGAAATGGCAGTGAAGAATAATGAGCTGGTATTGCAAAAGCAGGCTCAGGATTCTGTTTATCAGGGCATAGAAATTGAAAATATGGAGATGGGGTTGCGTAATATGCAGGCTAACGTAAAGATGGTGAAGGAGCGGTATGAAAACCTGAATGTGAAGGCTCCGATAGACGGACAATTGAGTACGTTGGCGGTAGAGACCGGGCAACAGGTGCCTCAAGGGACCAACATGGGCATGATTAGCGTGTTGGATGATTATAAAGTGGTTGCCCGGATTGATGAGCATTACATTGACCGTGTAAAGAGGGATTTATCCGCCACATTGGAGCGTCAGGGAGGAAATTTCCGGTTGAAAGTATCGAAAGTATATCCGGATGTTAAGGGAGGGCAGTTTCGTACGGACCTTGTTTTTGAAGGCGAGAAGCCCGAAAACATTCGTACCGGTCAGACTTATCATATTAATTTGCAATTGGGCGAATCGGACAGTTCGTTGTTAGTACCTCGTGGAGCTTTTTATCAAAGTACCGGCGGACGGTGGATTTTTGTAGTCAGCCCTGACGGTTCGGAAGCTTATCGCCGGCAGATAAAGATCGGGAAGCAGAATCCGCAATTTTACCAAATGGTAGAAGGCCTGAAAGAGGGGGAAAAGGTTATTACTTCCGGGTATGAGATGTTCGGGAATAATGAGAGGCTGATTTTAAAATAAAAGTGATGTTTTCCCTGTCGTCCCGAAAACCGGGATGACAGGGAGAACAGTTTATTTCAGCCATTTATCCAGCCATGTTTTGAATGTACGCTGCCATAGGATGCCGTCCTGGCAACCGGTTATCCAGTGGCATTCATTAGGGAAATAGAGATATTGGGCAGGAATGCCGCGCATGCGGGCGGCATTGAAAGCTGCCATGCCTTGGGAAACATCAATCCGGAAATCTTTTTGCCCGTGGATGACGAGGATGGGGGTGTCCCAGTTGCCGACGAACAGGTCCGGAGAGTGGGCAAAAGTACGTTGGGCAATTTTATTGTTTTTTTCCCAGGGTGCTCCTCCCATATCCCAGTTGGCAAACCACATTTCTTCGGTGGTATAATATTGCATTTTCAGGTCAAAGATTCCGCAATGGGCAATAAAGGCTTTGAACCGTTTGTCATGGTGACCGGCCAGATAGTATACGGAATAACCACCGTAGGAGGCCCCTACGCAGCCTAAACGTTCTTCGTCGATGTAAGGCTCTTTTTTCGCGTCATCAATAGCCGACAGGTAGTCCTGGATGTTCTGACCGGAGTAGTCACCGCTGATTTGTTCCAGCCATTCCTGTCCGAAGCCGGGTAAGCCTCGGCGGTTAGGAGCGACAATGATATAACCGTTGGCAGCCAATTGTTGTAAGTTCCAACGGTAACTCCAGAACTGACTGACGGTACTTTGCGGTCCTCCTTCGCAATAAAGAATTGCCGGATATTTTTTATTTGCATCGAAATGGGGTGGATAGACCATCCATACCAGCATATCCTTGTTGTCTGTCGTTTTTACCCAGCGTTTTTCGACTTTTCCCATAGTCAACTGGTCCAGCAGGGGTTTGTTGACAAACGATAATTCTTGATCCTTGCCGGTTTGGGGATCCACCTTATAAATTTCTGTCGGTTTACTCATGGATTGTTTGGTGGCAATCAGGGTATTACCGATAGGAAAGACGGAAGTGTAGTTGTGTATTCCTTCCGTGTGTTTTGTGATTTTTCCAGTAGGGATTTCCAGGGAATAGATTTCATCAGTAGCGTGCCGGTCCGAAATAAACCAGATGGTGTGATTATCTCCCCATTTCAAGCCCTCTGCATTTTGGTCGAAACCTTCGGTAAAATCTTGTTTTTGTCTATTGGTAAGGTCCATCACATACAACCGGACCTTGTCTGCTTCGTACCCTTCGCGTTCCATACTTTCCCAGGCCATATACTTTCCGTCCGGAGAGATGACCGGATTTTTGTCATATCCCATCATTCCTTCCGTCAGGTTGTCTGTTTTTCCGCTTTCCGTGTCGTATGCATATAAATCGGTATTGGTGGATTCAGCGTAATCAATTCCTGTTTTTTTGCGGCAGGTATAAATGAGTGTTTTGCTGTCTTTCGTCCAGGCTAATTGTTCTGTGCCTCCCCAGGGGCGTACCGGCGATTCCCAGTGTTCGTCCTGCATGATGTCCTGGCCCTGGGTAATGGGGCGGGAAGGATGATAATCCGCAATAAACAGGTGGGTATATCCATCAACCCAGTCGTTCCAATGACGGTAGAACTGGTCGTTGACAATGCGGGCCTGGGCTTTGGGAAGGTCGGGATGTAGGTCCTGTACCGTAGGTTCCAGTTGTACGTCTTTCAGATAGACAATTTTAGACATATCCGGGGCGTATAAATATCCGTTGATACCTCCTTCTATATTGGTCCGTTGCCGGGGATTGCTGCCGTCCGGATTCATTTCCCATAGCTGTCCTTGGGACAAATAGGTGATGTATTTGCCGTCGGGCGTCCAGTTGGCGTCTGATTCGTTGTTTTCCGTATCGGTCAGGCGTGCGGAGTTACCGTTTTGTAAATCCAACAGATATAAATCGGTATATCCCCGGTCTTCTTCTTTGTTGAAGTAAGTGACGTCATATACGGCTTTCGTCCCGTCCGGAGAAATGTTTACAGTTCCGATCCGGCCGAATGACCAGAGTATCTCCGGAGTCATGATGTCTGATGCCAATTTTAAATCGGCCGGGGTTTTATATCCCTTGCCGGCAGGAATTGCCGCATTTTTACTGTCACATGCCATCATAGAGAATGCAAGTAAGAAAGGTAATAGCGTTTTTTTCATAGTATAACTATTTGAAATGCGGGAGGTGGAAATATGAATTTTTTCATTTTCCACCTCTGCATAGCGTATTTAGCACATGTTTAATCTTCGTCACCATTTGCTCCCGGTATGGAATCCGGAGCAGGTTCATCGGTTTTGCCGTTCAGGGTGGCAATGATTTTTTGTTTTAATTCTTCTGCCAGTTCGGGGTTGTCCATGATCAACTGTTTCACCGTTTCGCGTCCCTGGCCCAGTTTGTTTTCTCCATAAGAAAACCAGCTGCCGCTTTTTTTGATGACATTACATTCCACACCTAAGTCTACGATTTCGCCGGAAATGGAAATGCCTTCACCGTACATAATATCGAATTCGGCTTTCCGGAAAGGAGGTGCTACCTTGTTTTTTACTACTTTTACCCGGGTGTGGTTGCCTAAAATTTCTTCTCCGTCTTTGATGGGTCCGATTTTCCGGATATCCAGCCGGACAGAGGCATAAAATTTCAGGGCATTTCCTCCGGTTGTGGTCTCCGGATTGCCGAACATAACACCGATTTTATCCCGCAATTGGTTGATAAAAATACAACAAGTGTTGGTTTTGCTGATGGTGCTGGTTAGTTTCCGGAGCGCCTGGGACATTAAACGGGCCTGTAATCCCATGACACTGTCTCCCATATTGCCTTCAATTTCCGCTTTAGGTGTTAAGGCGGCAACGGAATCGATCACAATGATATCGATAGCTGCCGAACGGATTAACTGGTCTGCAATTTCCAGAGCCTGTTCCCCGTTATCGGGCTGGGAAATCAATAAATTTTCAATGTCCACGCCTAATTTGGCTGCATAAGTACGGTCAAAAGCGTGTTCTGCGTCTATGATTGCTGCAATCCCTCCTTGTTTTTGTGCTTCCGCAATGGCATGGATGGCCAGGGTGGTTTTACCGGAAGATTCCGGGCCGTAAATTTCAATGACTCTGCCTTTCGGATATCCACCGACTCCCAGTGCTTTATCCAGGGAAATAGAGCCGGAGGAGATAACCGGAATATCCTCAACCTGGTTGTCTCCCAGCTTCATGATGCTTCCTTTTCCGAAGTTCTTTTCAATCTTGTCGAGAGTCAGTTGAAGTGCTTTCAGTTTTTCAAGATTCTTTTCTTTTTCTGCCATAGTTTATCAATAGTTATTTAATATTAATCCAGTGATTTGATGATCTGTTCCGCAGCGTTTTTGGTGTCTACTTTGGTAAAGACACGTTCTATAATGCCGTTTCCGTCAATGAGGAAAGTGGTCCGGAATACGCCCATGTATTTTCGTCCGTACATGGATTTTTCTCCCCATACGCCGTAATCCTGTAAGATTTTCTTTTCCGTGTCGGCAATGAGTTGAAAGCCGAGATTATATTTGGCGATGAATTTTTGGTGGGAACCGGGAGCATCCGGACTTACACCAATAACTTCATAACCGAGTTTGGTCAGTGTGTCGTAATTATCGTTCAAACTACAGGCTTCTGCCGTACATCCGGAAGTATTGTCTTTGGGATAGAAATAAAGGATAATTTTTTTTCCTTTGTAGTCGTTCAGGCTGATTTCTTTTCCTTCTTGGTTTATGCCCCGGAAAAAAGGCGCCCTGTCTCCTTCTTTTAATGATATAGCCATAATGGAATGATGATTTTCAATGTGTTATTTGTTGTGTTTACACTTACGCGTTCTTATACAAATGTAAGAAAATTTTGCAGAATACTGATGAAGGAGAAGCTATTAAATGCAATTATATTTAAAGATTGATGAGATTCAATTTGTTGGAGAGTAAAAGAGGTTTATTTTTAACCTGGTTCCCTGGTTGCTTTTTAACAAGAATGTTATAATTTTGGTTTGCGTTTTATTTTATTTCTGTTTTATGGAGTTTGTACAGAATTACAATTTGACGGGATTACTGATAGGTATCTGTACCTTTTTGATAATTGGTGTTTTTCATCCTGTGGTCATTAAGTGTGAGTATCATTTCGGTACCCGCTGCTGGTGGATATTTCTGTTGTTAGGGATATCGGGAGTTTTGGCGGCACTATATGTACGGGAAGTATTTTGGTCTTCTTTGCTCGGGGTTTTTGCCTTTTCGTCTTTGTGGACGATTCTGGAAATCTTCGAACAACGGGAAAGGGTCAAAAAAGGCTGGTTTCCGATGAATCCCAAACGGAAGAAAGAATATGGAGCGGATAAAGCGATGAAGTGAAGTGTTTTTTTAGTTTTTTATGGAAGAATATTTAAAGCAACTGAACAGTTTATGCCCCGGTACTTTAATGGAAAGTCTGGGAATGGAATTTATTGCTGCCGGAGAAGGATGGCTGGAAGCCCGCATGCCTGTCGACCATCGTACCTGTCGTCCGGACGGTTTATTACACGGGGGAGCAAATATGGCTTTAGCGGAAACAGTGGGAGGGGCTCTCAGTGCAATGTCTCTCCCGGAGGAACATCGTTTTCAGGCTTTTGGAATTGAAATAAACGGAAACCATCTGAAACAGGCAAAAGGCAAATTTGTGATTGCCCGGGGAGAATTTGTACATTTAGGAAAACGTACTCACGTTGTTCAGGTGGAAATCCGGGATGAATACGGAACTTTAGTGACTGTAAACCGAGTTACCAATATTGTCACCTGGTGAAGTTCCGGATTCATGCAGGGATTATAACTTATAATCCCATTGTTTTAAAGCGAAGTCCCAATGTTTTTCTACCAGTTCAACTGTTTTGGGGTCGTATTTATAAGCATTTTTCTTATAACCTTTTTTCTTCTCCAAGTAGGCTGTAATGTCGGCTTGGGCTGCCTCAAATCCGGGGATATTCAGTGTCCGGTATATTTTTTCGGTTGTCCCTAAGGCGTCAGCTTCAAAATCTTCAAATTTGATTTCAATCAGATTTCCGGCCGGGATATGTTTTTTTTCTTCTTCGTAAGTATGGTACAGGCGGGTATAGACTTCGAGGATATTATTTTCCATTTCTTCCGGAGAAATTTTTTGCAATTGTAGCGGGAGTATCGTATTGTTGAAAAAACTCCTTGTAGATTCAAATACAGTATAAGGGTTCCGCATCAGATAAATAAACTTGGCATTCGGAAACATTTCCAGAATCTCTTTTACTTTGCCGGTGTGGGGTGGATTTTTACTGAGAAACTGAGTGCCTTTGGTATTCCAAAGGGAAATTTTGATGAGTTTCAGGAAAGTGTCTTTAAATGCCTGATGTTCTTCCGGCGTTGCTTTTTTCATGGTCAGAAAACGGTCACAATATTCCAGCATATTTTTCGGAAGAAACCAAAAATTATAGTAGGAGCAAGGCATCATATTAGACAGAGCGAATTCCTCTTCCTGGGGTAAATCGACATTCAGCTCCATGTTGTCGGTTGGCCGCTTATCCGGCATCAGCCATGCCATGGTTTTTTTGAAAAAAGGCTGTCCCCACATCATCATGTGCGGGAAAACAGTCTGATAAGTGGTCGTATAGCCGAAGTGTTTGTCATGAGCCAGTACATTATGTACAAAAGTTGTTCCGCTCCGCCAATGCCCGAGAATAAATACCGGCTCCATATTCATGTCTGCATCTTTCAGACGTTTATTGTATCTCCGGTCCTGGATGGGTTTCAAAATACTTAACAGGCGGCAGACGGCTTTGGTCAGTTGGTATTTGGTTTTATACCCTTTTTCTATGCATTGTCTTTGCGTTATTCCTTTGAATGTTTGCCAGTCCGCACCTACCAAAGTGTTGACCGGAAGTTTCTGAAATTCCAGCAGGCCCATGTTTTTTGATTGTAATATTTACATTTAATTATTTTACCAGTTTTACAGCAATCCCCTGGCGGTCTAATTCTTTAACCACTTTTCCGATAGCTTCCCAGTGTTCGGTTCCGATTCCCAGCCGGGAGAGGTGAATTTCAGGAATTTCAAATTCCTGCATGTCTTTCCTGTCTGTTTTATCAATGATCATTCCTACCGCACAGGTATTGTTGGTAATCGGGTCAATCAGGATAAAAGAACCTGTACTTTTATTTTTCCCGTAAGGGTCGAAGAAGAGAGGTTTTCCTGTCGTGAAAATAACCTTTGCAATCTCGTTTAACTCCAGGGCTTCGCAGGGAGATTGTTCCAAAGTGTTGACGTTTACCTTATACCTGATTTTGTCAATTTGTACCCGGGTGAGATTGGTAGTATGTTTGATAAAAAATTGTTCGTCGGGATTCATCTTTTTTTCGTCCATCCATACTAACATGGCCTCGAAAGTACGGCTGACCAAAGGAAGATTATCCGGATGCACCAGCATTTCTCCCCGTGATATGTCGATTTCATCTTCCAGTGTAATTGTGATGGCCTCGGGAGGATAGGCATAATCCTGTTCTCCTTCATAAGTGACGATGGATTTTACGCGGGAGTGTTTCATGGAAGGCAATGCTACCACTTCATCCCCTTTCCGGACGATGCCGGAAGCAACGGTGCTGCTGAATCCCCGGAAATCCAGATTGGGCCGGAGTACGTATTGCACCGGGTAACGGAAATCGGTAAAATTCATATCGCTCCCAATGTGTACGGTTTCCAGAAAGTCCAACAGGGATTTTCCGGTATACCATTCCATATTTTCTGAGCGTTCTACTACATTGTCCCCTTTTAAAGCAGAGAGGGGGATGCAAGTGATGTCCGGAATACCCAAAGGTTCTGCAAAATGTCTGTAGTCGTTCACAATTTTGTCAAATACTTTCCGGTCGTAGTCCACGAGGTCCATTTTATTCACTGCCAGTACCACATGTTTGATTCCCAATAGGGATACCAGATAGGTATGACGCCGGGTTTGGGTGATTACTCCTGCACGGGCGTCTACCAGGATAATGGCTAAATTGGCTGTAGAACCGCCGGTAATCATATTCCGGGTATACTGTTCATGTCCCGGAGTGTCGGCTATGATGAATTTCCGTTTATTGGTGGAGAAATAGCGGTAGGCAACGTCTATGGTAATTCCTTGTTCGCGTTCTGCTTTGAGTCCGTCCAGCAAAAGGGCATAATCGATGTTTTCTCCCGCATTTCCATATCGTTTGGTGTCTCTTTCCAGGGCGTCCAGTTGGTCCTCATACAGTTTTTTGCTGTCGAAGAGCAAACGGCCGATTAATGTTGATTTGCCATCGTCTACCGAGCCGGCAGTCAATAGTCTTAGCAGGTCTTTTTTTTCATCCTGGTCGAGAAATTCTTTTATATTTAATTTTTCCATGGTTTGTTTTTTTATCGGATTCAGAGAATATACAGGCCCGGAAGGGTTTAAACTTTGCATTTAAAAGTATCCTTCTCTTTTCTTTTGCTCCATACTGGCGTCCTGGTCAAAGTCAATCACGCGGGTCGTACGTTCGGATTTTGTTGTGGTCATCATTTCCTCCACAATTTTCTCGATCGTGTCGGCTTCCGATTCTACGGCACCCGTTAAAGGCCAGCATCCCAAAGTACGGAACCGTACTTTCCGCATTTGTATTTTGTCCCGGTATTGTTCCGGCAGGCGTTCGTCGTCGGGCATAATGAGGTTACCGTCTATTTCGACGATGGGGCGTTCTTTCGCAAAATACAGGGGAACAATGGGAATGTTTTCCATCCGGATGTATTGCCATATATCTAATTCCGTCCAATTGGAGAGCGGGAATACGCGGATGGATTCTCCTTTGTGCACACGGGCATTGTAGAGATTCCATAATTCAGGCCGTTGATTTTTGGGGTCCCACTGGTGGAACTTGTCGCGGAAGGAGTAAATCCGCTCTTTTGCCCGGGACTTTTCTTCATCCCGCCGGGCTCCCCCGAAAGCAGCGTCGAATTTGTATTTGTTGAGAGCCTGCAGCAAAGCCTGGGTTTTCATCAAGTCGGTATGTACTTTACTTCCATGCGTGAAAGGTCCGACTCCTTCCTGGAAACTTTTCATGTTGGATTCAACAATCAAATCCCAATTATTGTCTTGGGCGTACTTGTCCCGGAATTCAATCATTTCCTTGAATTTCCATTTGGAATCGATGTGCATCAAAGGAAAGGGTACTTTACCCGGATAAAAAGCTTTTTCTGCCAATCGTACCATGACTGAGGAGTCTTTACCGATGGAATAGAGCATGACCGGATTTTCGAATTCTGCAACTACTTCGCGGATGATGTGTATGGATTCGGCTTCGAGCTCTTTTAAGTGGCTTAATTTATATTCTTCTGACATTTCAATATTAGTCTAAGGTGCTGATATGCCAATTACGGGATGGCACAGGCACGTTTATATTTTTTGCAAATTTACTTGTATCGGGGATGCCGGACATCAGTATTTTTACTGCTTATTGTTTTTTATTCTGGGCATTATTTTTGCCATCAGTGATTTTACCGATTCTTCTAAAGGTTGGCAGGAGGTGTCAAGCGTTATAAAAGGGGATTCCGGTTGTTCGAACGGGGAAGAAATACCGGTGAAGTCTTTAATCTCACCGCGCCGGGCTTTGGCATACAAGCCTTTCACGTCCCGCTTTTCACATTCTTCGATGGGAGTACTTACATAAACTTCCAGGAAGTCTTCTTTTCCGATGATTTCCGCTGCCATCTGACGGATGGCATTCGTCGGACTGATAAAAGCAGCCAGGGTAACGATTCCGCAGTCTACGAATAGTTTAGCGACTTCCGCTATCCGCCGGATGTTTTCGGTGCGGTCGGCTTCCGAAAAACCCAGATTGTTATTGATGCCACTGCGGATGTTGTCACCGTCAAGGATCCGGCAAAGGATTCCTTTTTGATGCAATTCCCTTTCCAGGGCTATGGCCAGGGTGCTTTTTCCGGAACCCGAGAGTCCGGTAAACCAAATCATGATGCCTTTCTGGTTCAATAAAGTTTCCCGGTCTTCCCGTTGTAGCATTTTTTCAAAAATCGGATAAATATTTTGTGCCATATTTTTACTGTAGGTTATTGGATTAAGGTTTGTTTTATCTGACATTCTATTTTACGATAAACCAGGGATTCAGCAGGTTTTCCTTGTTGTAGTTCAGGGGAGTTTGTCCGTCTTCCCGGTATAATCCTTTGCCTGCTGCCAGGGCTATCGCATGGCCTGCCGCTGTATCCCATTCCATCGTAGGGGCGAAACGGGGGTACACATCGGCAGAGCCTTCCGCGACCAGGCAGATTTTAATGGAACTGCCTATGGAGATGAGTTTCACCTGCGGATGCTGTTGCTGTAATTGGCGGATGAACGTTTCTGTTTCGCCACTCAGGTGAGAACGGGAAGCTACTACTGTATAGGTGGAGTCTGTCCGGGGCAGGGGCAATCTGGTTGCCTGTCGCTCCGTTTTACTCCAGTCCGTTGCAGATGCCGGTGTCATATTTTCTATCCGGTAGGCTCCTCCTTTTAACGTTCCGTAATAGAGAATCTTTTTCACCGGGATATAGATCACTCCCAATATGGGAGTTCCGTTGTCTGTTAAAGCGATGTTTACCGTAAATTCTCCGTTACGTTTGATAAATTCTTTGGTTCCGTCCAGAGGATCTACGATCCAGACGGTTTGCCATTGCTTGCGTATGGCATAATCGGTTGTTTTGTTTTCTTCGCTGATTACCGGATAAGGGGTGGCAAGCAGATACTCCATGATGATTTCATTGGATTTCCGGTCCGCAATGGTTAAAGGCGATTGATCTGCTTTATGTTCTATTTCAAAATCCGAAGCCGGACCGTTGTAAATTTTCAATATTTCTTCGCCGGCTTTTAAAGCTGCTTTTATAGCTGTCTCTAATAGTAGATCCATAATTAAAACATACTTATAATTGGGAGCTTGTGAATAGGTGTATCAGATTTATATTTTGCGCACCGGACAAAGGTACCAAAATTTTAGTAATTGCAACAACTGATGTCTGATTTATTCTGTATCAGACGGAAACTTTAAGTTTGGTGTGTGTAAAATCTCCGGTATTTATGGTTTGCAACCGGGTTGCATGGATATGTTTCTATTTTTGAGGCATATATTTAAATGAAAGGAGAATATGATGAAACATGGTTGTTGTTGTCATGCGAAGAAGCATACAGAAGATAGCATGGGGATGTATTGGCGGGTTATTGCAGCATTCCTTATGTTGGTGGGAGGGAGTATGGGGGCTGGGTTGGAAGTGGAATTTTTTCAGCAGTCCTATTGGAGAGTTTTATGGTATACGGTTGCTTATTTCTTTGTTGGAATTCCGATTGTGCAAAAAGCCTGGACGAGTATACGTGAGGGGGAGTGTTTCAATGAATTTACCTTGATGGTTATCGCAACGCTGGGGGCTTTTTATATTGGTGAATATCCTGAGGGGGTGGCTGTAATGTTATTTTATACGGTTGGGGAGTTCTTTCAGGATAAGGCCGTCGGTAAGGCCCGGAAGAGTATAAAGGCTTTATTGGATAAACGCCCGGAGGTTGTGCGGGTGGTTGCGGGGGAGTATGTGGAGGTAAAAGCGCCCGATGTTGTGTGTGTGGGTGATGTTATGGAAGTGAAAGCGGGAGAGAGGGTTGCTTTGGATGGAATATTGTTGCATCAAAGTGCGGATTTCGATGCGTCGGCCTTGACTGGTGAAAGTGTACCGTGCCGGGTGGAAGAAACGGAAGAAGTATTGGCCGGAATGATAGTTGTAGACTCAGTGGTGAGAATTAAAGTTTCCCGGTCTTATGAAGAGAGCGCTTTATCCGGAATTCTTCGTTTGGTGCAGGAAGCTTCGGAGCGAAAAGCTCCGGCGGAACTTTTTATTCGCCGTTTAGCCCGTGTTTATACACCGGTGGTTTCCGGGATGGCAATGTTGGTGGTATTGATTCCCTGGGTAGTGTCCTGGATAAATCCTGCTTTTCATTTTGTATTTCAGGATTGGTTATACCGGGCATTGGTTTTTCTGGTTATTTCCTGTCCCTGTGCTTTGGTCGTAAGTATTCCTTTGGGGTATTTTGGAGGAATCGGAGCGGCTTCCAGACGGGGTATTTTGTTTAAAGGGAGCAATTATCTGGATGCCATTGCCCAGGTGAATGCGGTGGTTTTTGATAAGACCGGAACGTTAACTAAAGGGGTTTTTGAGGTACAGCAGGTTTGTTCCGCCGGGGAGATGAATGCGGTGGATTTGGTTCGGATGGTTGCTTCCATAGAACAACAGAGCAATCATCCGGTAGCTAAAGCTGTTGTTGGATATGCTTGCCGGCAGGAAATTGGCCTGAAACCTGTTTCAGAATTGAAAGAACGGGCGGGGTATGGGCTGGCGGGGAGGTGGGAAGGAGAAGAACTGCTGGCAGGAAATATCCGTTTGTTGAAAAAATATGGGGTGGCTTATCCGGAAGAGGTAAACCGGATAGCAGGGACTATTGTGTGTTGTGCCTGGGCCGGCCGGTATCAGGGGTATTTACAATTGGCCGACACCATAAAAGAGGATAGCTATCCGGCCATCAAAAGATTGAAGAAAATGGGGATTACGAATATACATATTTTATCCGGGGATAAACAGGCAATAGTGAGTGATGTGGCTGTCAAACTGGGAGTTGTATCGGCTTCGGGAGATTTGTTGCCGGAAGAAAAAGCTGAGGAATTGAAACGTTTGGAAAGTGTCTCCGGCACCCGCATTGCGTTTGTCGGTGACGGGATGAATGATGCACCGGTATTGGCCATGAGCCGGGTAGGGATTGCTATGGGAGGTCTGGGGAGTGATGTGGCTATTGAGACTGCTGATGTTGTTATTCAGGATGACTCTCCTTCGAAGGTGGCTGCCGCTGTTCGTATTGCCCGGTATACCCGCCGTATTGTCCGGCAGAATATCGGTTTGGCTTTGGGAATAAAATTGCTTGTATTGCTGTTGGGAGCAGGAGGTTATGCTACTCTCTGGGAGGCTGTTTTTGCTGATGTGGGGGTGGCGTTGCTTGCTATCGGAAATGCTGTCCGTATACAGTATAAAAATTTTAATTTGTAACTTTGTCGTGTCGTTACTTTAGATTTATGGAAAACGAGCAATTTTATTTGGATAAATTGTCTTTGAGGGAGATAAAGCCTACTGCTATGCGTATTTTGATATTGAAAACTATGTTGAAAATGCAAAGGGCAGTGTCTTTAACGGATTTGGAAAATGAATTGGATTCGGTTGATAAGTCCACCATTTTCCGTACCGTCACCTTATTCCTTTCCCGGCATTTGATCCATGGTGTGGACGATGGTTCCGGAGCTTTAAAATATGCTGTATGCAGTGATTCGTGTAATTGTTCTGTGGAAGACCAGCATTCGCATTTCTATTGTGAACAATGCCGCCGGACATTCTGTTTCAAACACATTCATGTGCCTTTGGTGGACTTGCCGGAAGGGTTTGCAGTGCACAGTATAAATTATGTTCTCAAGGGAATTTGTCCGGCTTGTCGTAAGGATTGATTTTCCGATCATTTTTGTTTGTGTCCTTTCCATAAAACTTTCTGTTTGTTATACGGTGAATTCCTGCCGAAAATATTATCTTTGTGTGCTTTTAATCACGTGAAATCAATTATTATATAAAGCATGACAATAGTTTTCTACCAGAAGGACGCGACGATATATGCCGTACAGTATCAGGCGTCTGAAAATCCTCTTGATGTCAGTAAATTGGAGTGGCTGTTCAGCGGTGCTCATAAAATAAAAGGCGATGCGGTACAAGGTTATTTTATTGGTCCGCGACGGGAAATGATTACGCCGTGGAGTACAAATGCCGTTGAGATTACCCAGAATATGGGGATTAGCGGTATTCTGCGGATTGAGGAATTTACCCGGACAGTTTGCGATAAACCTCTTTTCGACCCGATGTTGCAGGCGTTGTACAATGGACTTGACCAACACATTTATACCATAGACAAAGAACCGGATCCGGTTGTTTACATTGAGGATATCCGGACTTATAATGTGCAGGAAGGACTGGCGCTGAATCCGGATGAGATTGCTTATTTGGAAGGACTGGCAGAAAAATTGGGCCGAAAACTGACTGATTCTGAGGTATTCGGTTTTTCCCAGGTAAACTCGGAACATTGTCGTCATAAGATTTTCAATGGCACATTTATTATTGATGGAGAAGAGAAGGAGAGTTCGTTGTTCAAGCTGATTAAGAAGACTTCCCAGGAGAATCCCAACCGGATTGTTTCCGCTTATAAAGATAACTGTGCTTTTATTGATGGGCCGCAGGCTGTTCAATTTGCCCCTCATTCGCATGATAAACCGGATGTTTACGAAACGAAAGAAATAGGGACTGTCATTTCGTTAAAGGCGGAGACCCACAATTTCCCGACTACGGTGGAACCGTTCAACGGGGCTGCTACGGGTAGCGGCGGAGAAATCCGTGACCGTATTGCCGGGGGACAAGCTGCTTTGCCGTTGGCGGGCACTGCCGTTTACATGACTTCTTATCCCCGTCTGGATGCTTCCCGTTTGTGGGAACAGCATATTGATCCCCGCAAGTGGTTGTACCAGACTCCGGAGGACATTCTGATTAAAGCTTCAAACGGAGCTTCGGATTTCGGTAATAAGTTCGGTCAACCGTTGATTTGCGGTTCTTTGCTGACTTTTGAGCATGAGGAGCACGGACGTACTTATGGTTACGATAAAGTAATCATGCAGGCGGGGGGTGTTGGTTTCGGTAACCGTAAACAAGCCATGAAAGAAACTCCTGAAGTGGGAGATAAAGTGGTGTTGCTTGGAGGGGATAACTATCGGATTGGAATGGGTGGGGGAGCCGTTTCTTCTGTTAACACCGGAGTTTATGCCGGAGCCATTGAGTTGAATGCTGTGCAGCGTTCCAATCCGGAGATGCAGAAAAGGGTATGTAATGCTATCCGTGCCATGGCTGAAAGTGAAGTGAATCCGATTGTTTCTATTCATGATCATGGTGCTGGCGGACATTTGAATTGTTTGTCCGAGCTGGTAGAGGAGACGGGAGGTAAAATTCACATGGAGAATTTGCCTGTCGGTGATCCCACTTTGTCAGCAAAAGAAATTGTGGGCAATGAATCACAGGAGCGGATGGGACTGGTGATGAAAGAGAAAGATGTGGCGGAGTTGCAGCGGGTGGCTGAACGGGAGCGTGCTCCAATGTATGTGATTGGTGAAACTACCGGGGATATGAAATTTACTTTTGAGAATGCCAGGACTCATGAGAAACCGATTGATTTGGAATTGAAAGATATGTTCGGAAATCCTCCTAAAACTATTATGGAGGACCGGACCGTGAAAGAAAAATATGCCGATCCGGAATATTCTGTCGATAAACTGGAAGAATATCTGGAACAGGTGTTGCAGATTGAGGCGGTTGCGTCGAAGGACTGGTTGACGAATAAAGTGGACCGTTCCGTATCGGGCCGTATCGTTCGTCAACAGGGGGTTGGTCCTTTGCATTTGCCTTTAAGTGATGTTGCGGCAGTTGCTTTGGATTATTGCGGATATCGCGGTATTGCCACTTCTGTGGGGCATGCTCCGGTAGCTGCGCTGGCGGATGCTTCTGCCGGTTCCCGCCTGGCTATTGCCGAAGCTTTGACTAACCTGGTGTGGGCTCCCATTGAGAAAGGGTTAAAAGGTGTTTCTTTATCGGCCAATTGGATGTGGCCCTGTCGTAATGAAGGCGAGGATGCCCGTTTGTATCAGGCTGTTCAGGCTGCCAGTGATTTTGCGATTGAGTTGGGCGTGAATATTCCGACCGGAAAAGATTCACTTTCCATGACTCAGAAGTACGAAGATAAAAAAGTATATGCACCGGGAACTGTGATTATTTCTACTGTAGGGGAGGTCACGGATTTCCGTAAAATTGTGGTTCCGGTTTTGAAAAACGACCCGGCTACTGAGGTTGTATACGTAGATTTCTCGTTTGATAAACTGAAATTAGGTGGTTCCAGTTTTGCCCAGGTTCTCAATAAAGTGGGAAAAGAAGTTCCGGATGTGCAGGACAGTCAATATTTTGCAAATGCTTTTGCTGCCGTACAGCAGTTGGTGGAAGAAGGAGTGGTATTGGCCGGACATGATATTTCTGCCGGAGGTATGGTCACGGCTTTACTTGAAATGTGTTTTGCCGATAACCGTTTGGGATTGAATGTGGATTTTTCTTTTTTGGCCGAAAAGGATATGATTAAGATATTGTTTGCAGAAAATCCCGGTGTGTTGATTCAGATTCCGGATAAAGATGCCAAGAGAGTATCAGCATTGTTGGATAAGGCTGGTGTGGCATACGGATTCTTAGGTAAACCCGGTAAGGCCGGTAAGCTGAATATCAGAAAAGAAGATGCTGCCTGGAGTCTGGATATTCACTCGTTGCGTGATTTGTGGTTCAAAACTTCTTATTTGCTTGACCGTCGCCAGAGTGGAGAAGAGAAAGCTTTGGAAAGATATAAAAGTTATAAATGCAGTGAGCTCAAATATCAGTTTCCGAAAGGTTTTTCCGGTAAACTGGCAGACTTGGGACTGGCTCTTGACCGGAGGGAACAATCCGGTGTGAAAGCTGCTGTTATCCGTGAAAAAGGTTGTCAGTGCGAACGGGAAACAGCCTGGGCTTTGCATTTGGCCGGTTTTGATGTAAGGGATGTGCACATGACGGATTTGATTAGTGGCCGCGAGACGCTGGAGGATGTGAATATGATTGTTTTTGTCGGCGGTTTTTCAAATTCGGATGTACTGGGCTCTGCCAAAGGATGGGCTGGTGCTTTCAAGTTCAATGAGAAAGCCCGGCTGGCATTGGAAAATTTCTATAAACGGAAAGACACCCTGAGTCTGGGTATTTGTAATGGTTGCCAGTTGATGGTGGAGTTGGGATTGATTTATCCGGAACATCAGGAAATGCCCAGGATGCAACACAATGATTCCCATAAGTTTGAATCTGGCTTTGTAAATGTTACTGTCCAGCCGAACAATTCTGTGATGCTGAAATCTTTGGCCGGTAGTCGTTTGGGAATCTGGATTGCCCACGGAGAAGGTAAATTCAGTTTGCCTTATGCTGAAAGCGAGTATCATATACCTATTCGATACAGTTATGATGTTTATCCGGCGAATCCGAACGGTTCTCCGTTTGCAACAGCAGCTATTTGCAGTAAGGACGGACGTCATCTGGCCATGATGCCTCATCTGGAACGGGCGATTTATCCCTGGAACTGGGCTTATTACGCCGAAGGTCGTGAAGGAGATGAAGTAAGTCCTTGGATTGAAGCTTTTGTAAATGCCCGGAAGTGGATTGAAACTGAAAAGCGGGGTTAGTGCCGGAGCATGCCGGATGGAGCAATAATAAAAAAATTACGCCGGAGCTCAGACAATAAATTTGTCGGGGTTCCGGTGTAACATTTATGGCGTATTTATGAATGTCACTATCTGTTTTTCTTCTGTGGAATGAGGGGGGTGGATGGTTTGAGAGCCCGGTTTTTGTTATAAAATGAAAAATGAAGTAAACTTTATAGTATTTTTGTGATACAGCTACTCCGATGAACGTTTGTTAGATGCTGAATTATGACTATATTTGCAACGTTGTTATCGGTAACAACAAACATATTGTTATAAGAAGCGTTTAGTTTATTCCCGCTTTGAAATCTGGACAATTTCATACATACAGGGATAAGCAGTACAAACGTTCATACTTGCCTTATATTGCTATTTTACGTATATATGGTTAGTGTGGAGTAGCTGTTTATTTGTATGTAGGGTTGTCCAGAACCTCAAAGTGAATAAACCAGTAAGTCTCCACACTTCTTTTTTTATATTAAATTACCTTTCTGGAGATTCAGGGTGCTAAATTTTTTATTATGAAAAAATTTTTCATGTTGATAGCCGTAGCTATTGGGGTTGTGTTTGGTGTGCAAGCACAGGAATCTGGATTTGGTGTAAGAGCCAGTATGAATCTTTCGACCATCAATAATAAGTATGATGGCAAAGATGGAAGTCGTTCGGATTATGAAGCAGATTTTAAAAATCGGGTAGGGTTTAATATCGGATTAATTTACGATTATGGGTTTACTGAAAATTTTTACATCCAGCCCGGATTGTATTTTACTACGCGGGGTGGAAAAATTGATGAAACTAAAATGGTGGATGGAGAAAAATGGAATCTGAATTATTTACAGCTGCCTATTCTGGCTTCTTATCGTTTTACACTGACCGATAATATCAAATTGCATATTAATGCAGGACCTTATGTAGCCGTTGGCCTTGGAGGTAAAATGAAATTCGAAGCTGATGGCGAAAAATATGACATAAAGGCCTTCGGAACTTCTAAAGGGGGAGATTATGATGATGAGTGGGATTATTATGCATCTGGCTGGGATGATGAGGATGACTATTATGATGAGGAAGGAAGTGAAAAAGGAGGTTTGAAAAGATTTGATGCCGGTTTGACATTGGGTGCCGGTGTTTCTGTCAATAAGTTTTATATTGGACTGAGCTATGATTTGGGTTTGGCTAATATTGCAGAGAAAAAAGAATGGCCGGATATGAAAATAAGGAATCGCAATTTCTCTATAGGTGTCGGATATAACTTTTAATTTCTACATTCAGGAGGTTTGTCCCATTTTGTGGGGCAAACCTTTTTCTGTTTTCTGTTATGTTACATGCCGGACAACTTGTTGAACAGATACTTCGCGAACAAGGTCGCTCTGTCACCTGGTTTGCTGACCGGTTGTGTTGTACCCGTCCGAATGTTTATAAAATATTCCGCAAAGAGAACATTGATATTTGTCTTTTGTGGCGTATTTCCGATATTCTGGAGCATGATTTTTTTCATGATTTTTCGCAGGCGTATGGAGATGAGTTTGTTGCCAAATAGACAACACTTTTGTTGCGGATTGGGCAATAACGGATTTTATCTGTTTTTAATTTTCACCTTACTTTTGGACTATTAAGTTTAATTATAAAATATAAAGTATGAGAATTTTGAAATTATTAGCCATGTTATTTGTGGCTGCAACGGTGTGTATGTCTGTGATGTCTTGTAACAAGGATGATGATGATGATAAAGGCAATTCCGAGTTGGTGGGAACCTGGCGTGACACCTATGATGGGGATTGGGATGAAATTACTTTTAAAAGTGACGGTACGTTTGTTTGGACCTGGCATGAGGAGGGGAAATATGATGATGTAGAGAGAGGAACCTATACGTACAAGCATCCTGAATTGAAGCTGTATGATGAAGATGGGGATTATGAAGTTTATTATGTAAAATCCATTTCTTCTTCCTTACTTGTAGTGAATGATAGTGATGGTGATGAATTCGGGAGGTACCAAAAGAAATAACTGATGTTTTAATAAAAGTCGCACCGGAAAAGGCAATTGCTTTTTCCGGTGTTTTTTTGTTGTATTCTTACGGAAATGATATCCGGTTGCTCATATTTTCTCTGTTATTTTCTGGTTGTTTGTGTGAATATTTGTAACTTAGGACAAAATTGCATGCGTATGGGCTATCATGTTATTATTCATCCGGAAGATTTTCCCATGAAGTATGCTTATGTAGAGCGGATAGAGCAATTGGTGGAATTGGAAGGTATAAATGAAAACTCTATTTTATTTGAGGGCAAGCGTAGTAATCCTCCTCAACAGGTTGGGATGTTCATGGATTCCGGTTGTCCGGATGAAGCATGGTATCGGGCTGATCTTCGGGCTCGGGCCGTTTTTACACGTATGGCCCGGGAGAGAGGATTGGTGTTGGAGGAAAAGAGCCGGAATGCGGAGATTTTAAAAATGGATGGCCGGGACATACAAAAGGAGGTGAGACGGAGTGTTTGGGGAATCCGAAATCGAGAAGATCTGGAGGTTGAGGTTCTATGCCGCTCTTTTTATGGTCGGGGAGTACACCGGTATTTCCTTTTTTCCGAAGAAGATTTGGAAAGGTATCTCAATATGGAGAAAGCAACACGGCTTTCTGCGGTTATAGCTGTATTTCAGAGAAAAGGGGAACAGCCGTTGGAAGACAGCCTTCGTATGATTCGGATGGAGCGTATTACAGAATTGAGGCATACTGTGAAACGGGAAAAAAAGGAATATGGCTGGGTATATCGTATTCCTTTGAGAGAAACATATCCCGGTTTCGATTTGCTGTCCGAATATTCTTTGAAGGGAGAGAGTATTGATAGATTTGAAGAAGGGTTTTGTCTGTATGCAGACCCGCAGGATAAACCTTATGTATTGGTGGCTTACTATAAAAATTCCCGGCATTTGGACTGGATTATGCGGAGCGGGTTGTATAATCTGAGGATGGGAAATGTGCGGGGAGCTCTTTGTTTGGGCAGGGAAGAATCTGCAGCCAGGTATATTTTGCTGCATACAAAAGGGGAGAAAGTGACAGGAAAATTGTTTCGGATTCTCGGGAATGGTCCCCGGGTTTATTCCAGAGATGTTTTAATCCGGCAGAATTATCCCGGGAGTCCTGCTCATGATTTTTATCTGGTCTACCGGATTGTCCCGGTCATGGAAAAAGAGTTAAAAAACAGGAGTTGGGACATATCGGCCTTTAAGGGATATTTGACCGGCCATTTGTCTGCTTTCCCTTTTGCTGTACCTTTGTCAGAATTATTAAAATGAATAAAGAAGATATCTTTTTGAAAGCAGTGGAATTCCGGAGGCATTTGCATGCCCATCCGGAACTTTCCACACAGGAATTTCAGACGCAGGCATATATAGCGGACGTGCTGAGGGAGTATTCGATACCTTTCCGGATGTATGGAACGGGCATTATTGCCACGGTGGGAGAGGGAGAACAGTGTGTTGCGTTGCGGGCGGATATGGATGCGTTGGGGGTGACAGAAGAAACCGGATTGCCTTATGCATCGGAAAACGAAGGTGTTATGCATGCCTGCGGACATGATATGCATATGGCCATGCTATTGGGTGCCGCTTTGGTATTGAAAGGTATGGAGAAGCAATTAAAGGGGACAGTGAAATTGGTGTTTCAGCCCAGTGAAGAAAAACGGCCGGGAGGCGCACGTTTGTTATTGCCTCACCTGATGGAACCTCCCGTTCCCCGGGCTATATTCGGACAGCATGTCTATCCTGGATTGCCGGTCGGGACAATCGGTATTCGCAGTGGTGCCTTTTTTGCTTCTTCGGATAATATTGTCTTTGCCGTAGAAGGAAAAGGAACACATGCCGCTATGCCGCAGATGGGGTCGGACCCGATTTTGGCAGCAGTGGCTTTGATTCAGTATTATCAAACGATTATCACTAAATTCCGGGATCCTTTGATTCCGGCTGTTCTTTCGATTACTTCCATTCATGGCGGGACAGCCAATAATGTTATTCCTGACCGCGTGGAGGTGAGAGGGACTGTGCGGACGCATGACAATGGTCTGCGTCATCGTATTTTTAACCTTATCCGGGAAAAATCGCCGGCAATTTGTGACTTGTACGGTTGTCGTTTTTTACCGGATATGCCGGATAACGGATTACCGCCTTTGGTGAATGATCCGGAATTGGTGCAATTGGTAAAAGATGCGGCTTTGCGTTCCTCCTGTGTGGAAGAGACAATGGAACCGGCTCCCTTGACTTTGGGTGAGGATTTCGCTATTTATTTGCAGCAATTGCCCGGAGCTTTCTGGATATTGGGGGTAGCCCCGAAAGGGGAGGGGCAGACGGCACCTTTGCATAATCCCCAAATGTCTCCGGATGAAATGGCGATTCCGGCAGGCATAGAAATGTTGGTGGGAAGTTGCTTGAATTATATGTCTTTTATTTTTAGAGGATGATAAGAAACATTCGTATCGTATACGTCTGTTTTTTCTATTTTTTTGATATACCGGACCACCCCGATGGTGACGGGTAAAATGATCATTTCGTAGAGTGATTTAAGGAGGGCTTGTGTGCCTATCATCAGGAGTAGTCCCTGAACCGGAATCAAGCCCCCGAAAGCCAGAGGAAAAAATATCAGGGAATCTGCGCTTTCTCCTGCCAGAGTAGAAAGGATGGCACGCAATGAGAAATATTTTCCCTGGGTAGCCACTTTCATTTTGCTCATGATATAGGCATTGAGAAAAGAACCGGCAAGAAAAGCCAGCAGACTGGCCAAAGCTATCCGGGGAGCCAGCCCAAAGACGAAGTTAAAGCTTTCTTCGCCCGTCCAAAAGGGAGCTGAGGGCAAAAAGATAGCTAAACGGGCAAAGCCTATGACTAAAAAGTTCATGATGAAGCCACTCCAGATGATAAGCCTGACCTTTTTGAATCCCCAGACTTCTGCAATACAATCATTAATGATGTAGGAAACCGGAAATACGATTAACCCGGCTGTAGCAGTGACAGGACCTATCTGTATTACTTTGGTTTCAAGTAGATTGGAAGTGATAAGGCAGACATTAAAGAGAATTCCCAAAAGCATAAAGGGAAGACTGACTGTTTTAGATGACATATTTCTTGTTTTTTACGTGGTTTGACAAGCACACGCAACGCATTGGGGGCGCTGGTTGATGAAATAATAAAGAAATCAAACCTGATAATCTACACAAGCCCGGTCTTCTTTTAAAGGGGCAATCAGATGTTTAACAATTTGTTGATGAGCCGGATGGTTAGCATATATTTCTAAATCGTGTCTATTTTCTGTCAGGACTTCCAAACTCAAATCCCATTTTTCGTCCGGATTCATATTCAGGCCAACCCGGATTTCTTTCAGCTCCCGGATGATATCCGGTAATTTTTCCAGTTCTTCCTTTATTTCCTGCATTTTTACTGCTTTATTTTCAGAAGCTTTCAATTTGAAAAGTACAATGTGTTTAATCATCTCTATTTGTTATTTTGCCGCAAAGGTAATCATTGTGCGTACCCTTTGGTTGCCGGAGAAGAATCTTTCGTGTTAAAAATGATTTTTTATTTGTTAAAAACTTGTTAATTCCAGGAAATATGTTTATTTTTAAAGTACTCAAAAACCCTGCTTGACAGAATAACACTAAAAGTCATGAGAATGCGAGGTAATCAAATATTAATTCAGACCCTGTTGATGATTATCATTACCACAATTGTCATTTTTGTCTGTATCAATCTGGCTGACTGGATTGTCCGGTTTTGTTATGATTTTGGCGAGGTATTGATGAATCTGAATGTAGGATTCTGAGGGGGCGTGGAGTATATAACCTTTCTTTGCTCCATACGTTAAAGTTTTGTGAATTAATTTTAACGTTATGCTGAAAAATTTTTTGTCCAGTATTATTTTTAGACTGATGGTAGCGGTGGCTATTGGTATTTTGTTGGGAAAAATGGTGGGAGAGGGATTTATGAATATTGCTGTGACAATAAAATATATCTCGGGTCAATTGATTTTCTTTATGGTTCCGTTGATTATTCTGGCTTTTATAGCTTCTTCCATTGCCAGGATGAAAGGGAATGCTTCCCGTATGCTGGGGTGGGCTTTGGGGCTGGCTTATGTTTCTTCTGTAGGGGCGGCTTTTATGGCCCTGTTTTTAGGTTATTGGTTTATTCCTTTGTTGGATATATCTCCTTTGTCAGAGGTGTTGAAAGAAGTGCCTGCTTTGGTGTTCAGACTGGATATTCCTCCTGTGATGAGTGTTATGACTGCCCTTGTATTAGCTGTAATGTTAGGTTTGGCAACTGTATGGACAAAATCCCGTATTTTTGAGACTTTGCTGGAGCATTTCCAGAAAATGGTGTTGTTATTAATCAACCGGATGCTGATACCGGTTTTGCCTTTTTTTATTGCGGCTAATTTTTGTATTTTAAGCTATGAAGGTTCAATTACCAGACAATTCCCTGTTTTTTTGAATGTAATGGGAATAGTTCTGGCGGCCCATTTTATATGGTTGTTGTTACTTTATTTATTTGCCGGAGGTTTTGCGGGCAAAAATCCCTGGCAAGTAATCCGGTATTACGGGCCTGCTTATTTTACGGCTGTTGGTACGATGTCTTCGGCTGCGACTTTACCAGTTGCTTTAAAATGTGCGGGAAAGAGTCCGGTATTAAAATCGGAAGTTGTGGAATTTGCTGTTCCTTTATTGTCTAACATACATCTTTGTGGTTCGATTCTGACGGAAGTGTTTTTTGTGATGACTGTATCTTTAATGCTTTATGGGGCTTTACCTGCTATTTCTACGATGATTTTATTCATTGTCTTATTGGGTATTTTTGCAATCGGGGCACCTGGGGTTCCCGGAGGGACGGTTATCGCTTCCCTGGGAATAGTTGTTTCTGTTTTGGGCTTTGATGAGGCGGGTACGGCTTTATTACTCACTATTTTTGCTCTTCAGGATAGTTTCGGTACAGCTTGTAATATAACCGGAGATGGGGCTCTGACTTTATGTTTGTCCAAATTAGACAGATAGAGTTGGAATTACTTTGGAATGGTTGGTTCCGGGAACAATAAATGTTTATCTTTGTCTGCTATTTTGCAAATCATAAATATGGAGTGAATCAGTTATTGACATAAGATGAATACAAAGTTTTATTTACCTGTTTTGGCACTTGCTATGGCAGCAATGTCTTGTGATAATAAAAAGGAAGTCAGCACGGCTGGTATAGAGCCTGCGAATCTGGATAAAACAGTAAGTCCAAGTGCGGATTTTTATCAGTTTGCTTGCGGAGGATGGATGAATATGCATCCTTTGACAGATGAATACAGCCGTTTTGGTTCTTTCGATTTATTGGCAGAGAATAACCGTCAGCAATTGAAAGGATTGATAGAAGAATTGGCGGCTGCACCATCCGAAAAAGGAACTGTAGCCCGGAAGGTGGGGGATTTGTATAATCTGGCCATGGATAGTGCAAAACTGAATGCCGAAGGATATTTTCCTATCGAGTCTCAATTGAAAAAAATTGCGGGTTTGACCGGACGCCAGGAGCTTGTAAAAGTGGTTGCTGAAATGACGCGCCAAGGATATGGACCTTATTTTGGGATATATGTGGGGGCGGATGATATGAACAGCAGCATGAATTTGGTGCAGACCTATCAGGGAGGACTGGGATTGGGAGACCGGGACTACTATCTGGGGGCAGATGAGCATAATCGGGAAATTCGTTCGAAGTATGAGGAGCATATGGTGAGGATGTTTGAGTTGGCTGGCTGGAGCAATATGCAAGCCCGTGAGGCTGCCGCTGCTGTTATGGCTATTGAAACGCAGTTGGCTACTGCTTCTTATGAGAAAGTGAAATTGCGTGATCCCCTGGCAAATTATCATAAAATGACAGTAGAGGAATTGGAAAAGGAAATTCCTGGGGTGGATTGGAAAGTATACTTTGAAACGATAGGGCTGCCCGGTATAGAGGAATTGAATGTAGCCCAACCGGAACCTATCCGGGAGGTTGCCCGCATTTGGAACAATTCGCCACTGGAGGCGCAGAAAGCCTATTTGCAATGGAAGGTCATTAATGCGGCAGCTCCTTATCTGAGTGATGAATTTGTTGCAGAGCATTTTGAGTTTAACGGGAAAGTGCTTTCCGGAGTGAAAGAAATGAAACCGCGTTGGAAGCGTGCTGTTGCTACTGTAGACGGGGCTATGGGAGAAGCTGTCGGACAAATGTATGTAGAGAAATATTTTCCGGCTGCAGCCAAAGAACGGATGGTGAAGTTGGTGGAAAACCTCCAGAAAGCCTTAGGCGAACGGATAAAAGCACTGGACTGGATGAGTGAGGAAACAAAAGCTAGGGCATTGGAAAAATTGGCGGCCATCTATGTAAAAGTAGGGTACCCCGACCAATGGAGGGATTATTCCGGCCTGGAGGTGCGGAATGATTCTTATTGGAACAATATTCTCCGGTCAAATGAATTTGATTTTGATTATATGCTGGCTAAAGCCGGGCAGCCTGTGGATAAAAAGGAATGGTTGATGACTCCTCAGACTGTAAATGCTTATTATAATCCGACAACCAATGAAATTTGTTTTCCGGCAGGTATTCTTCAGTATCCTTTTTTTGATATGAATGCGGATGATGCTTTCAACTACGGGGCCATTGGTGTGGTGATCGGACATGAAATGACTCATGGTTTTGACGATCAAGGACGGCAGTACGATAAAGATGGCAATCTGAAAGAATGGTGGACTGCAGAGGATGCTGAGAATTTCAAGGCCCGGGCCCAGGTGTTGGTGGATTATTTCGATGATATAGAAGTTTTGCCTGGTCTGTATGCTAACGGACAACTTACACTGGGAGAAAATATTGCGGACCATGGCGGTTTACAGGTTGCTTATCAGGCTTTTCATCGTGCGACAGAGGAATCTCCTTTGGGAGAAGCGGAGGGCTTTACTCCGGAACAACGCTTCTTTTTGGCTTATGCTAATGTATGGGCTGCAAATATACGGGAAGAACAGATTCGTTTTTTGACCCAGATGGATGTTCACTCTTTGGGACGCTGGCGGGTGAATGCTGCTTTGCCTCATATTGAGGGGTGGTATGAGGCGTTTGGTGTCCGGGAAGGAGATCCGTTATACCTTGTTCCGGAGAAACGGGCCTCTATCTGGTAGAAAGCCGGAGGACGGGCAGAAGGCGGTTAGATAAAATATCTGTTTGGGACTGCATTTACCTGGAAAGGATAAATCAGGATAAAGCTGTTTTGCTGGAAATATTTGTTCAGATAGACGGGAATTTTATTCATTTGCTGGGTATATGAGATGCCATTGGAGCGGCTCATGATAATCCACAGGTTATCGTTCGGGTGGACATCCCGGAAAACAATCAAGAAATCTTCCCACTCACTGAATTTGATAAATTCTGTTTTTCCGCTTTCTGTTTTAAAGATTGACTTTAATTTTTCTCCGGTTTCTGAGGAGGCATAGAAAATAGTTTTGGCGCCCGTATTCTGGATGACCTGCCGTATTCTTTCCACCCATTGGTTGAAGCCGGCTTCTTTTTCGGCTTGGGCAGGGACGACTATCAGATGTCGTTTCATGGTAGAGAGCGGTTGTGCGGGTTTGTAAATAAAAGTTGTCACGTCGCTGTGTTCGAGGACCCCTTCGGTGATGCGTCCTAAAAAAGAACCAGGAATGCCTTTTTCTTTATGTAGTCCCAGGATCAGGTCGGTTATTTTATGTTCCAGAATAGTACTTAAGATGGCGTTGGTGACGTTCAGGTCGTACCGCATTAATTTTTGTAAATGGGTATCTGTAGCTGCTGCATTGAGGGCTGCATTTTCCAGTAAACGATGGGATTTTTTCAATTGTTGTTCATTTGCAGAGGCCTGATTGTCTAAAATATGGAGGGCGTAGAGGTATTGGCTGTTTTTTTTCGATTTTGTGGCTAAACTGAGATTGATCAGCTCTTCGGCGGTATCTTCATTGTTGATGGGAATTAAAATTCTTTCCTGCTGGCGGGAGGACTCTTTTTCTTCCTGCGAAGAATTGTGGGCGGCGATGTTGTGTGCCCCTTTCTGGGCCGAAAAAGAAGCCATGGTACAAGTTACTAAAATCATCAGGATAGTACCGTTCAAAATGCTTTCGTTCAGCAGGCGGATGGGTTGCCCGTCGGGAGTCTGACCCAAAATGACATTATAACCGACCATGACAGCAGCGAGGGTGGCTGCAGCCTGAGCATTGCTGAGCCCGAAAATGATCCTTCGTTGGTCTGCCGACATCCGAAATGTTTTTTGGGTAAGCCATGCTGCTGCGAATTTGGCTAAAGTAGCTACGATAATCATGACTATCCCTACTTTGACCGTATCGAAACTGGTAAAAAAAGCCCGGTAATCAATCAGCATTCCGACGCTGATTAAAAAGAAAGGGATGAAAATGGCATTCCCGATAAATTCTACCCGGTGCATGAGGGGAGAAGAACGGGGAATCAGGCGGTTCAAGGAAAGACCTGCCAGAAAGGAACCTATAATGGATTCTATGCCGGCCAGTTCTGCCAGATAGGCTCCCAGGAATACCATAATCAATACAAAAACATATTGTGAAATACTGTCTTGTACTCTTTTGAAAAACCAGCGACTGAGTAAGGGAAATAGCAGAATGATGAATAATACGAAAACGACAACGGATATACTTAATTGTGTCCAGAAATGTTTTCCGATTTGACCGGTAGCCATTCCGACAATGACGGTTAAAACAAGTAAGGCCAGCATATCTGTAATCATGGTGCCTCCTACGGTAATGGTTACGGATTTGTCTTTAGCAATTCCTAATTTGCTGATAATCGGATAAGCGATTAGTGTATGGGAAGCAAACATACTGGCCAGTAATATGGAAGTATCCATTGAAAAATGTAATAAGTAATAGCCTGCAATAATGCCTAATCCCATTGGAATTAAAAAAGTGTACATTCCAAATACGAAGCTGCGGCCACTGTTCTTTTTGAAATCTCCCATGTCTATTTCGAGACCGGCCAGAAACATAATGTAGAGCAGGCCTGCTGTACCGGAAAGGATAATACTGCTGTCCCTCAATATCAGATTCAACCCGTAGGGACCGATAATAGCTCCGGCGATAATCAGACCCAATAAATGAGGAATTTTTAATTTATTGAGTAATAGGGGAGCCGCTATGATAATGACTAAAATGATAAGGAATTTCAGTACCGGATCGGTGAGCGGTAAGGTGTGGGAGATAGCCAATGGTAGCATCATAGATGAAATTTTTGTATTTCATATACGCGCTTGTTGTTTTTTGGTTGCAAGAGAGTGAAAAATGTGTTTTTACGGAGTGTGATAGGTATGTATACTTTTCATTGCAGCAGGTAAATAGTGTATGCCGTACCAGCAAATTTGCAGGAACAGAAAAGATAGCGTGAGTATGATGGTTGCGCTTTTGTACCGGAAAGGGTAATGGTGGCGGACATGTATGTAACATATATAAGAAAGCCAGGTGAGGGCAGCCCAGGTTTCTTTGGGATCCCAGGTCCAGTAATGTCCCCATGCCTGTTTGGCCCAAATGGCTCCCAAGAGCATACCTGTGGTCAGCAGGGCTGTTCCCGTGTAGACAAGATTATCGGCAATGACCGCAATTTGCAGGCGATGCTCCCGAAAGCGGAAGATACTGCCATAAAGTAAAAATATCAAAGCACATCCCATTAAAGCATAAGAAAGCATGTAGACAACTACGTGGGGGATGAACCAGATGCTTTGTAGGGCCGGTATCAGTGCCTGATTATGAATTTGAGGTGTTACGAGATTTATGATTATGAAAAGGCTGGCTATTGTGGCAGTAAAGGAGAGAAGCCATGCATATTTCCGGCGGAGGAATATCAACCAGCCTATAACTGCCGTAAAAAACGAGTAAAGCAAACGGGTTTCTCCCATAGTCCGTATGGGAGGGCGTTGCAGGAATATCCCTAAGCCCAGAATAAAACTCAGCAACAGGAGTATACCGGCGGCGAATATCCATAAACTTTCTGTATGGTATTTTTTCTTCCAGGCCATATAACAACCAGCACTCCAGAAGGTAAGGGTGCCTATGGCAAAGAATATGAAATTGTTCCACGTCATAGATTTGTTTTTTTGATGGGTCCGTAAATCATTAGCCCTCCGGCTCCGGCAAAGAGCAGGAAAATGCCGAAATATACCGGATAAATCCAGGGGTCCCTTACGACCAGCAGGATGCTGTATTGCGAGGTGCTTCCTGCCTTTGTGTCGTATCCGTCCTGATACAGGGTGTAGCCTTCAAAACGGGCAGGAGCATTGACTTCAATAGAGCATTGCTTTGTTTGTGACCGGTTTTCTACGGTTATGGTGGAGCAAAAACGTTTGGGAATATGGGCTTCGGTTTCCGGATAATATTCCAGTTCAAATTTATCCAGGCGGATAGTGAAGGGCAGGGGGTGTAGCCCCCCCTGCCGGTCCACAGCATAGTATTCCTTTTCTCCTAACGGGACAATTATTTTATATTCTTCCCGGTCTGGAGTTCCCAAAAGGGCTGAAGTCAGAATAATCCATAACCCTCCATGATTCAGTAGAAATAAACCGTTTCTACCGGATGAAAAAGAGAGCCTTTTTAAAATCACCAGCCCTAAGATAATGAGAAGGGAAAGTAGTAATAGAATGAATATCCATGTTTTGAATAGTTGCAATCCCCATATCCCTTCTATCACCAGAAACAGGATCAGTAAACCGCAAATGCTTAAAGTGACAGGCATGCTTGTAAGCCGGTGTACGAGGGAACTTTCAGGATAGTAATGATATAAGATCCAGATTCCCGATACCAGAAACAGGCCGCCAATCAGATTAAGAGGGAAAGCGAATACACCAATGTCATTGTAAAACAAGTATTCCATATGATAAAGTACGATTGGTCCTTGACTATTCTTTATATATAGCTTAAATGTTATGCAAAAAAAGCAAAAAAAATACTTATCCGGGCTTATACCGGGTATTTTCTCTTTTGTTGTTTTTACGTACGGCTTATATTATTGGTAAAACACTTATTCATTCCAAAGGGTTTCATACATCTTCTTTTAAAAGAAACAAGCGTAGGCGACGTTGGAATTTTCTGATTCCTGCCGGGCTTAAATCGTTTATCCATTGTCCGTTTCCTGATATGCTATAGGAAACTTGGGGGGAAGGTTGCATATTCGAACAATGGATATACTTGTTAATACTGATGTCTTCCGGGAGGGAGGCGGGTTGGTATACCTGATTTTCTTCTGTTATCACAGGTATTTCGTTTTTTTTCGTTTTGGAAGAACGAAGGAAAGCAGGGAAAGGAAATTGATTATGCTTCAGGAAAAGAAGAAGCATGTGTGAAAGTTTTGTCAGTTGATGGTAAGAAAGCCATTCGATTTCACCTGTAGAGGTCGTAATGCTATAGTATACCCTAAAAGCATCGTCGTCTTTATCTAAAAGAATATTCTTTTGGAGGCTGATTTCTATTTCAGAAGCCTTTTGACCGTATACTTTTACCGGTTGTTGTTCTTTTACAAGAAATGTTTCCAAAGTATCATACAAGTCTCTCAGTTGCCCAAGTGACAGTGACTGTATTTTTTCCTGATTTTTAGAAAGAGTATAAGTCTTTTCGGTTTTCATGACAGCCTTGATTAAATTATAAGCTTTTGAGGAACGATAATTTCTCTTGGCAGAAATTTTCAGCAGCTAACAGGAGCAGATGAGCTCTTTCCAGACAGTCGGATAAAAGAACGGGAGAAGTATAAAACTCCCCGCTGGATAGTGCCTGCTTGTGAAATTGTTGCAAACGGCTGAAAAAACGCCATCCGCTCAGGTTATTGTCTCCGTCCCACAGGCCGTTTAATTCTTCCGAGCAATAGCGGATGTGGGAATAAAAGGTGAGCAAATCTTCCGATGCATTAGGGATAAAACCGAAATGAGCGAACATAATAGCTTGCATCAGTTGGACTGCGGCCTGATAAAGGTGGAAGGCAGTTAATGGCCATGTTTTTTGTTCCCGGTTATATCGGGCGTTTTCCAGAAAAGCTTTGCCCATGGATAGACAACGGGCAGTCTGTTTTAAAGTATGTTCATAAATACGCTGGGGGCGAAAACGGATTTTTTCCAGTAAATTATACCGGTTATTGGTATATAATAATATACCTTGCTGGCGGATAGTCAGCAAAAAATAACTGAGATAAGATTTGTGGATGACCAAATCAACGGAAAAAAGGTTAAGAGACAAGCTTTTTTCCTGTCTTTCTTCCATTGTTAAGTGAAGATTAATGTAATGGCGTAATTCCCGTAAGAGTACCGGAGATGTTTCCCGGCAAAGAATCAGAAATTCATACCCTCCCAGGATGTTGGTGGGAGGCATACCGGCATATTGTCCGAAAAGGACAATCATTTCCGGATGGAGGACATCACAGATCAGGTTCGTGATCTTTTTAATTTCATCTGCATTGTTGTAAAGCAGAGTGGGTACATTTGTGTTCATAAATAAAAATTTTGAAGCAGACAGAAATTATACGGTTCTGTCTTTACCGTTTTTGAAATATGATGTATGGTGTTATGGCATCCAATAATGGATGTTTGTATTGTATAATCCAATCTCTTGGATGGATTAATCAGTTGTAAATATGTAATTTGTGAATTAATTGCACCACAAATGTATGACAATTTTATATAATAAACATTTAATTTTGTATTCTTTATTTCAAAATAACATTTTTTTAATCCAAAATTGTTATATTGTTCGGTTTTTGTTTTATTTCTTATTGATAATAAGTGTAATAAGTGAATTTTGTGAAAATGTGGAAGAAATTATATTTAAAAGAAACAAGAAAAAAATTCTAAACAAGAGAGAATTAATATGAATTTTATATTTTTGCGCGCTGAAAAATAAGATTGTTATGGACTTTCTGACATTAATAGATTATATAGGGACATTCGCCTTTGCGATTAGTGGTATTCGTCTGGCTTCAGCGAAAAGATTTGATTGGTTCGGGGCTTATGTGGTGGGGTTTGTAACTGCGGTAGGAGGTGGAACTATCCGGGATTTGTTGTTGGACATACCTCCTTTTTGGATGTTGCAGGCTTCTTATTTGGTTGTTACGGCAGCGGCATTGGGTTTTGTCATTATATTCGGAAAATATGTGATAAGACTGAATAATACTTTTTTTATTTTCGATGCCATTGGTTTGGGATTGTTTGCTGTGGTAGGCTTGGAAAAGAGTATAGCTCATGGGTATCCGATGTGGGTGGGCTTAATTATGGGGACGCTGACCGGTGCTGCCGGTGGAGTATTGCGGGATACTTTAATAAATGAGGTGCCTTTGATTTTTCGGAAAGAGATATATGCTTTGGCTTGCGTAGTTGGGGGAATTATTTATTATCTCTGCCTCCATTTAAATTTTGATTCCACTTTAACCCAGCTTATCAGTGCGGGTTCTGTGATTTTGGTACGTATTTTTGCTGTTAAATATCATATCAGTTTGCCTAATCTGAAAGGAGAAGAGAATTAAACATTGTTTATACAGGCAGGACGA